>Ga0272448_1000026_pt1 | contig 210694 bp, 217 predicted proteins | sample YNPCB0191_FD_202220 | JGI IMG/M metagenome (GOLD analysis project Ga0272448, IMG submission 202220) | Hot spring sediment microbial communities from Yellowstone National Park, WY, United States - YNP-CB-019-1 | ecosystem: Environmental > Aquatic > Thermal springs > Hot (42-90C) > Sediment... | reverse complement strand
GCTGAGACTTACATTGGCCAGCTTCACAGATTTGGCCAGCAGGACAGTCACAATTTATAGTGCCACCACAACCATCGCTAAGAGGCCCACATCTGCCTAAATAGTCAAGGCAGGTCTTTTTAACACAAGACTGCTGAGACTTACATTGGCCAGCTTCACAGATTTGGCCAGCAGGACAGTCACAATTTATAGTGCCACCACAACCATCGCTAAGAGGCCCACATCTGCCTAAATAGTCAAGGCAGGTCTTTTTAACACAGCCACTACCACAAGCACTGTTTATACAGCTTCCAAATTTGAAGCAATTACATTTGGTATCTAAATTACAGAATACAGCTTCTTTGCAATCACAAATTCTAGTAACCCCTGAACCATTTGCTTCTTTACACTCATCAATTGTATTGTAACAGCCAGCACAGTCTGGACCTGGCTGCTGAGACTTACATTGGCCAGCTTCACAGATTTGGCCAGCAGGACAGTCACAATTTATAGTGCCACCACAACCATCGCTAAGAGGCCCACAGCGTCCTGGATAGTCAGAACAGGTCTTTTTAACACAGGGCGGTTCTTTACTAACACAAGCACAGTCGCGACATAAATAATTCTCAGGACACTCTGAATCATCAGTACATTCGCAAGTTTTTTTTGGCTCAGGTAAAGAAAAAGTACCAGCTAATGCGTATTCTACCCCCTGAAGCACAGGAACTTCTCCGCCAAAAAACTTCCTCTTTTCCTGATAAGTTGATAAGGCAAGCGGTGTGAGGCCTGGAACAAAGTAAGCCTGTTTCTCCTTCATATTTTCCTTTACAGTTTCCATTTTTACTATCTGTTGCCCGTATTTAAGTCTATTTTTGTGCGGCTCAAGCAAAGCTTGGTAAGCGTCTTCTTCTACAATGCCCAGCGAGGTTGAGTATGAGATAGATTCGATGTAAATCTCAGCAAAAGCAACCTGTATTTTGAGTTCTTTTGGAACTACTCCGTTGAGCGCGCAGGTTTCCTCACAAAAGCCAGTAACTTCAAGGTAGTTTGAATTCGAAGCAAGCGGGTATGTTTCGTATACTAAATATTCTATGCCTGAGCTGTCTCTCAGAATAACTCTTGCATAGCCATCTTCCTGCCTAAATTTAACTATAGCCTTTATGGCCAAGCTGTATATCTTCTCCCCAATATTCAAATCGTAATAGTAAAAGCTCCTTTCTTCCCCAAACCTTTTTTTAATCTCGAATGTTTTTTTCCTTCCAACTGCTGCTTCAAAATAGCTTGCATTTTCATCATAGACCATAAATCTAGTTGAAAAAAGTCTTTTTGGATAATTGCCAGCGTTGTCTCTTACATAGGCATAGACTATTTGCGATCCTTTTCTTTTTGGTTTAATTTCCCAAATGTTTGTGCATTCCTTTTGAATGCCTTCACATTTGTACTCTTGCCAAACCCCGCTGTAACGAATCGAGATAAGCTCAACATCATAATTGTCATAGCCAGTTACCTTAATAAGAACTGGCTCACCAACCTTGACAGCCTTTGGGGTTGCAGATATCTCTGCGTAAGGGTAGTAAGTTTCAGCAGAAGAGAATGAAGCAAGGCAAACAAAAATTAAAAATAAATAAAGGCATTTCAAAAATCTCATAGTTTTCTCACCTTTTATAGACATCTTTGCATATCAATTAATTTTTTATAGTATAAAAATCTTTTGTTGTATAAAAATCTTTGTTATCAGCAGCTATTTGGCCTTTTAATAAGGCGTTAATGCAGCTATGCACAAAAGGAAATTATTTTAAATAAGGTTTACTACATAAAATTAGAGGAAAATCGCGGTGAGCTGAATGGATTATAAGAAACTTAATAAATTAACGCTAATTGCAGTTCCAATATTGATTGTTTTTGCGGTTATTTTGGTTATTTATTTTTTGTGGCCTTACATTTCCCCAGAAGCATTATTTAAATTTGAGAATGGAAAGAAAAAGATTGATAACCTTATTTTTAGCGCAGGCCTAACGCTTCCGGATTATTCTAAGAGCTTTTTTAAAGGCGATATTAACGTCACAGAATTAAAAATTTTTTCCTGCGGAGCAAAAAATGCTGAGAGCATAGGTCAGGCAAAGGCAGAAGTTGAGAAATACAAAAACGAACTTAGCAGATATAATAAAACTGGTGAGATTGAAGCCACGATTGCTTATGCAGATTTGGTCATCGAAACACTTAACTCCTGTGAAGAATATCTAAAATTGGAGAAAGCAGGCATTTTTAGCAGGTTTGAATCTGCATTAGAAAAAATGGGCGATTACAAAAATATGTGCGATGGTGCAATTTCAGATGTTCAGAAAAGTATTGATTCTTTAAGTGACTTTATTTTAAGGCTCGAATCCTTGTCGGCGCAGGTTGAAAGATTCTCAAAACAATTGCCCTATTCAAACACTGCAAATGTTTCAATTGAGTTTGGCAAAGGGCTAATACAGCTAAAAAACATGAGGCCAGCCTTTACAGAATCCAATCAAAAAATCTCAGAAATTTGTAATAAAATTAAATCGGTTGAGGCAGCGATGAAAAACAAGCCGCTCAACAGCAAAGAAGCCATGTGCGCAGATCAATCAAAAACAATTGAAAAAGCAGATGAAACGATAGCACTTTGTGAAGAAGTTCAGAAAAATGCCAGCGCAGTATATGAAACATTCGCAAAGTACAAACTAACAAAGATTGGTAGCTTTAATATTGAAGAACTGATAGAGCTAAAAAATGAGTTCAAAAGTTATGAGCTTGTGTTAAAAACACTTAAAGATGATTTAAATGCTGTTTGTAATGTTTCGGCAATTCCACCAAAACCTGGATGAATGCTTAAAATTGAGCTTAATTCTTTTTTCTAGCAATTTGCTATTATCTAAATATTTGCAGAATTTATCAAAGCTTTTATCAAAGCTTTAATTATTAGGCGCTTGCTAATTTCTATGCAAAAAGATGTTGCTAAAGCCAAAAATGTCACAAGGTGCTTGCGCAGAAAATGTTTATGCTATGAGCCAGGCATTTGGGCTTATTGCCATGCGAAAAGAAGCCTCTGCAATATCTTTCATTTTCTTCTCTGCTTTATTTTTTCCCTAAATTCCTTTAAATCCTCTGTTTCATCAACCTCATAATTTTCTTCATCGGCTTCATCATCATAATCTTCCTCATATGGCTTGCTATTATCTGCTTCGCCGTAATCTTCCGTGCCCTCTTCAAGATTTTCTTCAGCACTCTCGTTTTCCTCATAACTAAATCTTTTTGGCAAAGGCCTTTCTTTGCGCTCAGAAGTTCCTTTAAACCTCTTCTGGTCTCTTGGGCCAATGTTTTTGCTTATCTGCCATATTAAAAAGAAGAAAATCATAAGGACGCATGTTGCAAAAAGCGCTCTAAAAAATGTATCGGCGTTTAGCTCGATGCCATGTGCAATAAAAGCGCCAACTATGGAGCCAACCGTTGTGGCAATGATGAGCTCAACAAAGTGGCCAAGCCCCTCTGCCATGAAGATATTAAGTTTATGCAGTATATAAACCTTTCCACGCATTTTTTTGGTAAAAGATTTGCATATAGAATTTTCCCACTAATCTAAAAATGCGCCAGCAACCACCAGAGGAAATATTACTGTTGCGTCGCCATAGACCTTTATCATCCTGCCATCTGGTTTTATCTTGCCCCAACTTACCGCTTCGTCTGGTCTTGCGCCACTATCTGAGCCACCTTCCTCTGTTTCAGTTGTGATGTAAACAGCATACTCAGCCCCATCTCTAAGCAGGTTTGCATTGCAGACATGGTGCTTTACAAAGCCGCCGCCAAGAACAATTATGCCTGTTTTTTCTGCATTTATTACAATGGAACCAAGCTTTACAATGTCATCAGCAATGTCTAACTTAAAGTCTGGCCTCCTTTGCTTGAAAAAGAATATGTTGTCACCTATTGCACCATCTGTAAGCGCAGGGCAAAAGCAGGGCACTTTATTTTTAGAAGCCCAATAGTATATTGAGTTCTTGTCTTTTACTTCTTTCCCAAGCTCATAGATGAAATCAGATGCACCGAAAATTTTGCCGCTCTTTTCCTGCTTCTGGTATATCTTTTCAAGAAAATTTTGCATAAATTTTTCAAAGGCAATGTATCTGTCATTTGGAACAAGAATATTGCCTATGCGATTTATGCCTTTTTCCCTTAGCTTCTTCCCATCGAGCCCAAAGCTGCCAAGAAGAAAAGGCTTCATGGTTTTTATTATGTCCTCTTCAACACCGCCAGCAGTTGTTATTAGCACATGCACATGCCTTTTTTTCACGAGATAGGCAATTATCTCACGAAGGCCTGAGCTAACCATATTGGAATTATAGGCCAAGAATATCGTTGCGCCTTCGCGCCTCATTTCTTTTATTATATCTATGGCTATTGCCAAATGGCTTGCCTGAAACCCTAGGCTCTTGTAGCCTCTTACAAAGCTCTCCAGCGAGTGCTCTTTGCTAAAATCGTGCCCTTTTATAATTTCACCTTTTATATCTTTAGGCCTTTTAAACTCTGCTTTGTAAGCCTTTCTTAGCTTTGCTTTATCTATCAGAAGCCTCACCATGAGGAAAAAAACCCGCAAAATGCAGGCAAGAGCATAGCAAATCAAAAGCTATTCTTTTGCTTTTGCTCTTAGTATAGCTACCTTATCGCCATACTTCATATATTCTACCTCGGTGCCACTCTTGATATCCCCAAGCTCTGCGGTTTTTCTCGCATTCATTGTTTCATAGGTTTTAAGGTCCATTATTTGCACAGTATCGCCCATTACTGCAACAACTGTTGCATTGCTTCTCTGTATTATTGGCACCTCAACATCTGCATCTACTGGACCTAAGAAGGTCCTCTTTTGATCATCAAAAACACCAAAGCCAGTTATTCTCACCTTTGCTGCGCCATGCTTTCCAGGTTTGCTTTTTTCAATCGCCTTTATCTTGCATGGCTCGCCATCAATCATCATATAATTACCCTCTTTCATTTGGCCTGCCTGCTTGTACATCTTCTCGCTCATAAAAGCACCTCCGAAATAAACAATATGACACTAAAAAAATACTTGGAAAAAAATATAAAGAATCGCTATATCATAATATTTGTGGTTTAATTGCAGCAAGCGATGCTTGATGAATGGAAGCTTGCAAGGCTCTATCGCGCGCAGTACAGAGCCGTTGGGCATCATTCCGCGGTAAAGGTATGCCACTGGACTAAAGAAGCGATAAGAGGCCATGCGCCTTGCTATAAGCAAACATTTTACGGCATCAAAACTGCAAACTGCCTTGAGATGAGCCCTGCAATCACATGCAATCAAAGATGCCTTCATTGCTGGCGCGACACCACAATATTTTCAAAAGGTTGGGTTGGCCCTGTTGACGACCCAAAGGATATCATAAAGGGCTGCATTGAAGAAAGGAAAAAACTTCTCATTGGTTTTATGGGAAATAAAAATGTAGAAAAAAGCAAGGTGCAGGATGCACTTAATCCAAAGCATGCAGCAATCTCGCTCACAGGCGAGCCTTGCATGTATCCAAGAATATCAGAACTCATAGATGAGTTTTATGCGCAGGGCTTTGAATCTGTCTATCTGGTAACAAGTGGCACTGTTCCAGAAGCGCTTGAAAAGCTTAATAAACTTCCAACAAACCTTTACCTTTCTTTGACAGCAGCAAATCTGGAACAATACAAGGAGCTTTGCAGGCCTGTTGAAATCGACTGCTGGCAGCGCATCCAAAAATCCTTGGATTTGATGAGCAAAATCAACACAAACACTGTTATAAGGATTACTTTGATCAATAAGCTAAACACAGAAAACCCAGAGGGATTTGTACCTTATATTGAAAGAGCTAAAGCAAAATATGTCGAATGCAAAGCATACATGCATGTTGGCTATTCAAAGGATAGACTAACCGAAGCTCATATGCCTTCAATGGAAACCATAAGAAAATTTGCAAAGGCAATAGAAGAGAATTCAAACTATAAGGCAAAGGATGAGCGCTCAGATTCAAGAGTTTTGCTTCTTGAGAGAACAGCTAAGAGATAATTTTAGGCTTTACCCAAAAGCAGAAGCATTAAGGCTTTCTGAACATGCATCCTGTTTTCTGCCTGGTCAAAGACCACTGAATTTGGGCTGTAAAGAACTTCCTCTGTAACTTCTTGCCCCACATGTGCAGGCAAGCAATGCATAAAAAGTGCATCTCTCTTTGCTAAACTCATCAATCTTGGGTTAACCTGAAATGGTGGAAATATCTTAAGCCTCTTTTCTGTTTCTTCTTCCTGGCCCATTGAAACCCAAGTATCGGTATATACAACATCAGCATCTTTTACGGCTTCCTCTGCAGAGTTGTAAAGTGTTACTTTTGAATAGGCCTTTGCATCATCTATTGCTATTTTGAGTGGCTCGTATCCTTTTGGCGTACCTATTGAAATTTCAGCCCCTAGTTTAGCTCCGCATATCGCAAGAGAGTTGCAAACATTGTTGCCATCACCAACATAAGCGATCTTAATTCCTTTTGTTTTTCCTTTTTTCTCCCGTATGGTCATAAGGTCTGCAAGTGCCTGGCACGGATGAAAAAGATCACACAAAGCGTTTATCACTGGCTTTTTAGAGGCTTCTGCAATTGCTTTTATTTCATCGTGTTTGTATACTCGCGCCATTATGATGTCAACATATCTTTCAATACAGCGTATCTCTTCTTCAATTCGTCCCTTTGTAAGATTTGTTGTGCGCCAATCAAGATAAATTGCATGGCCGCCAAGCTGGGTCATCCCAGCTTCAAAGCTCACCCTTGTCCTTGTAGATGTTTTGGCAAAAATCATTGCAAGGGTTTTCTGCCTTAGCGAATTGGAATACCTTTTAGGTTTTTTCTTAACCTTAATTCCCAAATCAATTATCTGCTTTATCTCTTTTGGTTTATATTCCATCAAACTAATCAGATCGCGACCTTTCAACATCTTTACACCCCTTTTATTGGAACGATGAAATTTTAAAAAAGTTAATTCTTTGCATTTGTTCTTGCGTAATCGCAAATTTCGGCCAGAAAACATTTGTTGCAAAGGGGCTTTTTAGACCTGCAGAGCTTTCGTCCATGTGCAATCATCAAATCTGTGAATTTAACCCAATAATTCTTTGGTATCTGTTTCATCAGATCTTTTTCAACGCCATAGCTAGTGCTTGCGTTGCTAAGGCCTAAGCGCCTGCTTATCCTGAAAACATGGGTATCTACCGCTATGCCATGGCTTTTTCCAAAACCTTTTCCCAAAACAATGTTTGCAGTTTTGCGCCCAACACCTGGAAGCTTTAATAGCTCCTCCATTGAATCTGGCACTCTGCCATGGTTCTTTGCAATTATCTTTGAGACTTCTATTATCCTCTTTGCTTTTGTTTTATACAATCCAATGTTTCTTATTATAACTTCAACATCGCTTTGCTTTGCCTTTGAAAGTGCCTCTGCACTTTTGTATCTTTTAAAAAGTTTTTTTGAAATAGCAATTGTTTGCTTATCCCTTGACTGTGCAGATAGTATTGTGGATAACAGCAAGCGAAATCTATTTTTTGGCAACAATATATCTGCGTCAGGATAATGCCTATGCAAAAGTTTCAAAATTTGTTCAATATTTTTTCTGCGCATATTAAAACATTTTTAGTGCAAACTCATGTTGTTGCCCTCGGTCCATTCCTCTGCAGCCCTAGTAAGCCCAATAACAGCAGCAGTTAGTATGTAGTGCTCAGGGTCTGTTTTAATTAAATACCAATAGTGCCTAACGTTTTTTAATAGGGCTTTCAGTTCATTTCTATAATTTGGATCTTTAGCATATCTTTCAAGTTTTCTTAAGAAATTAGGGCCTAATTCTGCAGCAAGTCTTTGCTTCACATCTTCTGGTGCATCTAGGAGCTGGTATGTTATCTCAAGAGCAACTAGCCTATCACGCGCATCCATAAGAACAGTGCGATACTGCCTAAGCATTAACCCTATGTCGCTTGCAGCTGTTGCAATAGTAAATATATCTGTTCCTTTAGGCAGTTTTAGTTCATATGTAATTTTGCCTTTACCTCTTATCTTTGAAATTTTAACACCGTACTTTTCTGTAAGCTTTTTGAATGCGCGCTCCCTTATGCTTAATGCCAGGGCAAGCAATGTCTTAACCTTAGAAGCAAGCTTGCTTGGATTTGACAAAGGTATTTTTTTAGGGATAATTTTCAAAGGTACTCTTGATTTTTCCATGTTTTCAAATAATTCCCCGGTTGGGTGAAACTCTTTCCTTAAACTCGTTGCCTTATCAAGCGCCGCCTTTATGCGAATCGGCTCAGCATTTACCTTTCTCTTTTTAAATATTCGAGAAAGCGCTCCTGCGCAATGTTCCTTGCAAAACGCCTTATTTTTGGCATAAAATCACTTGTTTCTTTTATAATCTACGCGCTCGCCAACCTTTCTGAAGTGCTCCTTTGCAACATGCATTATAAGTTTCATAGCATCAAGGTCTGGTTTTGCTTGCTCCCGAAGATACATGCAGGTGCCTGCAACAACCCTGCCAATAAGAAGCAAATGGTCAGAATCTTTTGGGTCTATGACCTCAGTGAGCTCGCACTCCACTGTCGCTGGTGCCTCTTTAACACTTGGCACAGCGACCTTTTTGCTGGGACGCATGTGAAGGCCAAATACCTCTAGCTCATTTGTGCCTCTAGGCAACTTTGCCTCGCAATTTATAGCTTGCTGGGCAAAGGTTTCTGAAACGAGATTTATCACAAACTGCTTTGTTTCTCTTGCAAAGGCCTCTGTATCCTTATTTGCCTTGCCAACGCTAACATAGCAAAGCGGTGGCTCTATGCTAATTGGGCCTACGAATGAAAATGGCGCAGCGTTAACTTTTCCTCCCTTGCTTATTGTTGTTACAAGCACTGTAAGCCTTGGGCTTAGAAGCCATAAGGCCTTTTCTGGAGAAAGTTCAAATGTGTTTGAGGCCATTTTTAATCCCATGTTTGTATTCCATTTTTTCAAGTTTTTTCTAATTCAATGCAGATTATTATAACTCACTTGATATTTAATAATCTTTTGTTTCAATCCGCCTTTCAGCGCTATAGAACAAGGGTTTTGCTATCGGCTCATCTTCCTATGAATAGAAATTTTCTCATTTGTGAAGACTTTTGCAAGTGCGTCGAATTCAAGCTCTTTTTGCAAGAGCTCATTGTCAACTATTTTTTCGTTTATTAAAAACCGCTCGTTGAAAACAAGCGCGATGTTGTATTTTGCGAGCAAGGCGTAATCCTTTTCCTTCAGGAATCTGTATGCATCGCTGAGCTTCTGCTCATCAGCGTATTCAACCATGAGGTCTGCAAGAACAGGGCGTGCAGCATCAAACTCTATCACATGGCCATAATATGGGTCTGCAAGCACATTTTCAGAGGAGCTGCTATAATGCGCCAAAAATTCTGTTGCAGAGCTCACAGCAGTGCTAGCGGTAAAGCCTTGAGAAAGAATTATCGCAAGGTAAAGGCCAACGATGAGCAAGAGCGCTAGCATTGCTGTGAAAAGCTCTGAGAATTTTTTTTGGTAAGAATCGATGAAATGGCATATGAAAAGCGCGATAAATAACGTGCTTAAAACATCGAACCTCGTGGAAACAAAACACTGAAGAAGCAAAAATGCAAAACAGGCAAAAAGCAATATTTTCTTGCTTGATGTAAAATTCATTTGGCCTTTGAAAAAGAAAAATACTTCTAGAAGCACGATGAGCGCGAATAGAACAAACAATATGCCTGGATCAGCAAGCGCAAATGCTGGGCCTAAGCCTATGAGATAGCCCCATGTGCTGGGCATTACCTGGTATGGCAAACCAGCATGCCAAAACAACATAGCATATATTATAGCAAACCCAATGCACGCCAAAATAAGTGGCTTTAGTGGCAAAAGCAGGGAGGTTTTTATGCTGGCTTTTTTCTCGGCAAGCAGATTTAAAAAAGGCGCGGAAAAAAGATAGAATATAGATATAGGTACCTGAATAATCATTGCAAAAAAAAGCATTGCCGCATTTGAAAATGTTTTCCTTTCAAGCATCAGCATCAGCGAAATCATAAGAAAGGCGAATGCAATGGAATGCCTTGGCGTAAGCGTAAGGTAAGAAAAAACAACTGTGCTCATTGAGATAAAGATTGGAAACAAAAGCACAGCATGCTTGCAGAACTTTTTTGCCAGAGCAATTGAAGAAAACAAAAGAAATATCGTGCCGAGAGTGCACATCAATGCAAAAAGTTCCCAACCATTAAGGCCTGTTAGAAGTGAAAGGGCCCCCTCGATATAGAAATAGCCTGGAATAAATGTGAAGTTTCTGCCCAAATAGCTAAGCTCATCTTTTTTTGGCAAACCGGCATTCTCCAATATCTGCTGCGTGCCGCGCTCGTAGAAAACATTGAAATATGTCTTGTGGCTCGGAATGAAAAGCCCATATGCGATGCAAATCCAAACAAAAAATAGAAGAACAACGATAAGCTCAAAGGTAATTTGCTTTGCAATGTTTTTTATTTCAATTTTTTGCTCGTTTAGCGCAAATCTTTTCCTGAAAACAAAGGCAAGCAATGCAAGTGCTATGCAATAGCTAGCGCTGAACTCAATTATTGAAAACCTTCCAATGAAACCAAGGATGAGGCCTAAAAAAATGAAAAGAGAGAGCACGGCTCCAAAGCTAAGGCTAAACCTTGAAAAGATTTCCCTTGATGGGAATACAAAAAATGCAAAAACTGCTATACCTAAAAGAAGAAAAATCAGGCCAACAAAAATGTTGCTGCTTGCAGGCTCATCCTTTGCTTCAATCCTAGCAAACGAATCAAAAGCTTTGATTTCAATGGTGTTATTTCCAGGCATCAAAGAAAGTTTTTCGCTAAATTCCTGGTTTGCACTGCTTGGATACAAGGCTCTTTCAAAGGCACCATTGACAAATATTTCAACAGGTGCATAAACCTCTTGAGGAAAATTTTTTACCTTAAAATTTAGCCTTTCGTTTTTTATACCAATTATTTCAATCTCTGGTTTTGTAAGGTTATTCCTGTTTAGCGTTTTTTCAAAGCTGTAAAATATCTTTCTTTCGCCAAGAAAAATTTCTACAAAATGTTGGCCATTGGGCAATGAATTTATGTCAAAGCAAAGCTGCTCCTTTTTTGGCTTGTTGTCAATTATAACAACTTTTCTTATTGCTTCTTTTGAATCCAAATAGGCCCTTAGCTCTTCTTCAGCAACCTTCATATGCTTTGGAATTATCAGAACCTCTGCGCAAGCCTGCTCGCTGGCAATTTTATCGAAGGAGTAAAGCGCTATTGAAATGCTCTGCTGCCTGTAAGCAAATTCATGCCAGCAGCTGCTGATTAAGGCACTTAGCAAAAGAATGACAAAAAAACCCGCAAACAAAAGCCTTTCAGCTGTAAGCATAAATTAACTATTAAAGCAGATATTTAAAAAATTCATGTTTAATATTCTATATATGAAATTTATAGAAAGGCTTGATTTTCAGCTAATTCTTTTTGTTTTGTTCACAGCAATCCTTTTCTTTTTTGCATTGAATTTCAAGCCTTTGCTCGACTTTCTCTATGCAATAAACAAATCGTTTTATAGCGGCTATTCTTTGGGCAAATTAATAGTAACCTTTTCTTGGTTTATTTTATGTTCCTTGATTGTTGCAATTGGTTATTTCTTTAAGTTGTATAAAATATTTGAGAGATTTGAAAAAGCGTTTTTGGTTTGCTTCATCATAGTGATCTCATTTGGTTTTTACTTGGGCGCATACCAGTTCATAATGTTTGGCGTTAACTATAAACCAAGGTGGATGTTTGCTTCGATAGTTTACGAGCCGAATTACAAGAATTGGGAAGCTAGCAAGCTCTACCACAATCATTTTCCAAAAGCCACGCTCTATTATGCCAGCCGTTTACTTGGAATTGACTTTGGCCAAAAGTTTGATGACGGAAGGCCTTGGTTTGAGGTGTTACCTGATGCAGAGCTTTATTCCATGATTTACCTTGGAGTGATACTTATTTCAATTATTCTGCTTTTAAAATATCTTTTTGCAATAAGCAAAACCATTTCCTTGTTTGATTATATTATCCTCAGCGCAGCCTCTTTGGGTTTTTTTATCTACATAATAGATGGTGGCATTGCAGCCGCGCCAATAAGCAGCATCTTTTTTCTTTTTTTACTTTTTATCACGAGACGTTACTGCTCCTTTTGTAAAAACCACATAACAAAGGCATTATTTGCATTGACGCTCACATTTGCTGCAAATTATTTTAGTGTTGCAATATTTGACTACTATGTGCCTGTGAGCAATTTTCAGCTTGGGCTTGTCTTTTTTATGGCTTTTGCATACATGGCCTTTTTCGCTGCAAAAGAGCTCTTTTGCAAGATAAGAACAAAATGCGAAGCTAGAAGCATCAAGCAATATTCTGGCCTTTTAGATTTATTCCTTGAGAACAAAAAAGAGATTGCAGTTTTCATTGTCACCTTTATTCTTTTCTATTTTTCCTATTTGGAGATAGAAAAGACACTAATACCTTACATGAATGGTAAGATATTAGTTGACTATTCTAAGATATACAGCGATATTGAAAAAGGCGCAGGCATTTTTATCTATGGATTGCCTGAAGATGTAAGTGAAGAAGCGCTCAAACAGGAGCTCAGCAATTTTGGCGTTGTTATGGAATTGAACAAAACTGGTTGGACTGCCTTTGCAAAGATAATGCCAAATGGCATTGTTACTGACAAAGAAGTTGCAGAGCATCTCATAAAGAAATTTAATCCAAAAACATATCTTTACGCTGATGAAACCGCTTTGAGAGCAACCTATGAACCTATTTATATCTACTGGGAAGAACCAACCGATGTAAACAAATATGTAAGGGATAGGTTTAATGACATTGAAGTAATAAAGCGGTTCAACGAAGGCAACAGAAGCATCATTCTAGTTAAGGCATATGCTGGCCCAACTTGGCAGCTTTTGTCTGTGCTGACCGAGATAAAAGAGAATGGCTACAAGGGAAAAGTCATTGTGGCAAAATAAAAATTCTTACAAATTTATTAGCCTTAAATGCAAAGCCATTGCTTTTTCATTTTCGCTTTTTTGTTCAGAATTTTGGAATTGGGCCTGAGCGGATTTGAACCGCTGACCTCCACCGTGTGAAGGTGGCATCATAACCACTAGACTACAGGCCCCTTAAAAATTTTCAAGTAAAAAGATTAAAAACAGTTGTTCAGAGGAAAATGCGTGCAAAAAACAGCAAAGCTTCTAAGCTATTTTCTTGCAAATTTTTTCAGCGCAAATACGGACAATCAAAAGCAATTTTGAAACGTAACATATATTAAACACTAATGATATAATTTAACTACAAGATTTGCAAGAGAAGCAGCATTTGAGGTGATAAAATGAGATTTGCAGCTTTGGCCTTGCTTTTCAGCACATTCTTAGCTTTAAGCGCATATTCTCTTGATATACTTGCACCTTCAGAGCTGCCAGAAGGCTCAAGCTTTGCTGTTGTGACAAGCATACAAGAGAGCAATTTTGACGAGATAAGGGTTTTCCTTAACACCACAACAGTATTCTCGCAAGGCCTCGGAGAGCAGGCGAACCTTCAGTATATAGCAGCATATACCCGCTACAATCCAAATGCTGATAAGAAGCTTGTTGTTGTTTTTAACCCGTTAAGCTCTGGGGAATATACCATCAAAGTTCAGCTTCTGAAAAATTCCTCGGTTGAAAGTGAAAAAAACATCTCTGTGACTGTTTTTAAGTCCTTGAAAAGCACAGCCCTTGAACCGATGAGGCAGGAGATAAATTCTATCAAAGAAGAGATGAAAGGTCTTAGGGAAAGCATTGAATCTCTTTCAGAGAAGCTTGAAAGCGTAAGCGAGCAAATTTCTTCCATAGAAAGAAGTGTTTCATCCTTAAGCACAGCTATTGAAGACCAGAACAAAGGCATAGAAGAAAGCAAGGCGCAATATGGCGCTGTGCTAGCTTCGGTAAGCGAGATAAAAAATGGTTTGAGAACATATGTTACGGCACTTTCTGAAATCAAGGCAAAGCAAAGAGATGCGAATGCAGCACTTTCAGCAATTTCTGATAGGCTGAGCAACTTGGAGCAAGACCAGGCAAAATCAAATGTAAGTTTCATAACAGTTGGGCAGAGCGCGCTTATTGCATCTGGCAGCATACTTCTCATAATAGTTATTATCATAATTGCAATTGCCATCATGAGAAAGCGTTCAAAAGCGCCTCTTTTTGAATCTGGAGAAATTGAAAAGCGCAAAGAGGAGCCTTCAGAAATACTCGACAATGTCATGGAGTCTGCAGAGATAAAAGGTGGGCGATGGGCATACAAGGGCGAAAGTGAAAAGGAACCTAAGGAAGAAAAACGCTTCAGCCTTGGCGACCTAATTAAAAGATCTCCGTAAAAAGTTGCTGCACATGACAGAGCCAAAAGATATTTGGCTCTTTAAATAACAAAAATACTTAAGGAAAATGCTAAAAGTGGCAAAGAGCATAATGCAGCATGTTCTTTGCATCTAGTTGCCATTAAAAATTTTCATTAGAAACTTTTAAAGTAAGCCACTTAAAAGAAATAGTGGCTTTTAACAACAACTGCTTAAGATGCATAAATGTCAATGCTTTTTCCAGTCTTCTATGAAAAACTCAATGCTTCTGTCATATTTTTTCTCAGCTTCTTTTGAGAAATAGCAAGCAGGCAATTCGTTGTTTTCTCTGTGATGCCTTAAGCATTCGCAGCAAAGGCCTTTTCTTGGGCAACCTGGATAAGTGCATGGGCATGTTTTAAGGTTTGAATCTTTTCTACATTCCATCCTTCACCACCTATAGCAAAAATTAAGATGCGCTATGCTTATGCCACCGCCGGGATTTGAACCCGGATTACCGGCTCCGGAAGCCGGGGTTCTATCCAATTATACTACGGAGGCATTGCACGGGCCAGGATTCGAACCTGGGAAGGCACTAAGCCACAGGGTCCTAAGCCCTGTTCCTTCGGCCGCTCGGACACCCGTGCTTGTTAACTTATTAGCATAATTAAATAATTGCTTCCTTTGTTTTTTAAAATAAGCGCGTGGCGGTTTTCTTTGGCACAAATTCTTACAGTAGACACATACTTTTAAAATTTGTTTTGCCTTTAGATTTTAAATTAAAAGGCCTTTAGAGAAAAAAGTTTTGACCGATTTTAGCTTGTAGTGGTTTTAAAATAATTCCGTTGCTTTTTTAGTAGGTGAGATTAAATGAAGCTCAAAATAGCAACAATGCTGCTTTTTATCATGCTATTGGCAGAAACATTTGCAGTTGATATTTATTATCTCTTAGGCTTGGACTCTGCAACCCAAAAACCAGCTATAGCATATCCTGGGGATAGCATAAATCTTGCCATTACGCTTATTAATAACGGGCAGTCCAACGAAGCGAAGAACATACATATGGAACTTGCCCTGCCAGAAAATTTCAGCCCAACGAGAATCGAAGAGAACATTGATGTTATAAAGCCAAGAGAAAAAAAGACAGTCGTTTTTCAGTTTGATTCTTTGAAGAGCTCAAAAGCCGGTACTTACAATATTTCTCTAAAGCTCGAGTATGATAATGCTGGCACTAGGGTTTCTGATACAAAATATCTGAGCGTAGTAATTTCAGAACTGAACAGGATTTCATTGTCAAATCTCAGTGTTTCAAATTATTTCCCCCACATAGGAGAACAAATTATTGTAAGCGCTGATGTTGAAAATATAGGCGCTCTTGAGGCGCGCAATGCTTCTGTTGAGCTCTCAATGATTGGCTCAAATACCTTTTCTGGCTTCATTGTTCTTTCAGACACTCTAAAAGAGCTTGGAAACATAAAGGTTGGCGAATCAAAAAAGGTTGTTTTTGAGCTCAAAGCAAGCGATGCTGCAAGCCCAGGGCTTTACACGTTTTCATTAAAGGCAAACTGCACAGACTGCGCCAGCCCCAAAGAGCAAAAGTTTTCGCTGCATCTTTACGGCAAGCCCGAAGTGATAATCTCAGGCATCGATTATTCCATAAGAAGTTCCATAAGAAGTCGGGATGACAAAAAAATAACTCAGGGCGATTCTATTTCACTTTCCGTTCAGCTTGATAACCTTGGAAAGGAAAGCGCAAAGCGCACTGTTGTTTCAATAGAAACCGACGATTCATTCATCGGTGCAAAAAGCGATTATATTGGTAAAATTGACGCTGAAGACTCTGGATCTGCGATCTTTGATTTAATGGTATCCGAAAAAGCTGAAGTTGGGTATCACAACTTTAAGATAAAAATAACATATCTTGATGAGCTCAAGCAAGAGCAGACCATAGAGGACACATATAGGGTTTATGTATTTAAGGCGCCAGAGCCAAGCCCTTATCTGCACTATGTGTTTATAATAGCCATTCTCGTTTTGATATATATTATATTGAAATTGATAATAAGGCAAATTGCGATAAGGAAACTTTAAATTTGCGATGGTAGAAGATGATCAAGCTTGCTTTTCGTAACTTGTTTAGGCAAAAAACAAGGACATTTCTTGCAATACTTGGAATTATAATAGGTATCACAGCGCTCATAGCATTAAATGCTGTTATTGACGGAATTTACAACGAGTTGAACACCGCAGTAGGCTCGTTTCAAGGAATTATGGTGATGCAAAAGGGCGCAGTTGATCAACCTCTTTCAAAACTTAAAGAATCGCTGAAAACAAAGATTTCTTCGGTTCAAGGAGTACGAACAGTTGTGCCCGAGGTATGGGGTTCGCCGAGAACAATCGATGGCAAAGCTCAAAACTTATTGTCTATGCAATCAGTAATTTTAATCTATGGTGTGGATGCAAGCGCTTACAGAAAACTCAGGGGCTCCGGATGGATAGGCGAGCTTGAAGAAGGCGAGCTGCTTGATGGAAGCGACCATGGGTATGTGCTTTTAGGAAAGACCTTGGCAAAAGACAAGAAAAAGTTTATTGGCTCAACAATAAAAATCAATGATGAAAAGTTTAAGGTTAAAGGAATTCTAAAAACTGAATCAGAACGCTATGGCAACGTAATCATGATGAACATTAGCGATGCGCGAAAAATTGCAGGCCTAAGCGAGGACAAGGTAAATTCGTTCTACGTTGAATTGGAAAATCCAAAAGATGACAAAAAAATTGCGGAGAAAATAAACTTTCTTTTAGGCTCTGAGGTTGAAGCGATGAGCTCAAGTGACTTTTCCGAGACCTTTGCTAATGTGCTAAGCAATTTTAGCCTTACAGCATTAGCGATAGCTGCCATCTCCGCTTTTGTCGCTGCGATGGGCATAATGAACACAATTCTCATGAACATAATGGAACGCTACAAAGAGATAGGAACTCTTAAAGCTACTGGCTGGACAAATTTCAATATAATGCAGCTCATTTTGTACGAATCATTTTTTATGGGCCTTATTGGTAGCGTTGGTGGCGTAGTTTTAGGGATTCTTGCTTCTTTTTCCATAACAGCGATTTCTGGCGTGCCAACACTGCTAAAATTAGAATCAATCGCACAAGCGTTTCTCTTTGCTTTTTCAATAGGAATAGTTGCTGGGCTCTACCCGGCATATCGCGCTTCAAGACTTGAACCAGCAGAGGCGATTAGAAGTGCCTAAGAAGATAATAGAGATGAAAAATGTCTGCAAGGAATATAAAATGGGAAAAGTGATGGTTAAGGCGCTTTGCGGCATTAGCCTTGACATCTACGAAGGGGACTTTGTTATTATTGTCGGCCCTAGCGGCTCTGGCAAAAGCACTCTGCTACATCTTATGGGTGCACTCGATAGGCCATCATCAGGAAAGGTTTTGATTGGAGGAAAAGACCTTAGTTTGCTTGATGACTGGAGCCTTGCAATGCTTAGGCGTAAAACAATGGGTTTTGTTTTCCAGATGTTCAACCTTGTGCCAACGCTAAATGCATTGGAAAATGTGATGCTTCCTCTGGAGCCAACCGGCAAGGACGAAGTAGAAAAAATAAGACGTGCAAAAGAGCTTCTTAAGATTGTTGGGCTTGAACATAGGATGTTGCATAAACCTAGCGAGCTAAGCGGTGGTGAGAGCCAAAGGGTTGCAATTGCAAGAGCACTTATAAACGACCCAGCAATAGTACTTGCAGACGAGCCAACAGGAAACCTTGATAGCAAGACAGGTGCGCAGATAATTGACATGCTGCTCAAAATGAATAAAGAAAGAAACAAGACGTTCATAATAGCGACGCATGATCTTTCGCTTCTTAAATACGGCAATAAAAATATCTATCTGCGAGATGGCAAGATAGAGAAAATAGTAGAGAGGTGAGCCCTTGATAAAAACTGCTTTTTTGAATCTCTGGAGAAAAAAGACTAGGACTATACTTTCCATTGCAATGATTACTGTTGGAATAGCCGCGATAATCGCAATGACTTCCTTAGCAGATGGTCTTTTCATGGATATAAAATCAGCTGTCTCGCAGATTCAAGGCATTACGATCTACGAAAAAAGCCAAGGAATTTTGTCTGCAAAAACGGATGAAAAGCTAGTTGATGAGATAAAAAAAATACCCGGTGTAAAAGATGCAAAGCCCTTAATAATAGCCACAACACGCAGCATAGAAGGTCGTGAGAGTAATTTTGGCCTGGAGGCTGCAAGCATAATAAGGCTATTTGGTACAACCTACAAATCCAACAGCGAAACCGTTGGTGGTGTGAAAGGGGAGATTCTAAAAGGCAGAAACCTTAAAGAGGGGGAAAGAAATAAGGTTGTTATTGGCAAGGAGATTGCAGATAGATACAATAAGTTTGTGGGTGACAAAATCCGCATAAATAACAGCACCTATGAAATAGTTGGTATCTATCGCACTGGCTCAAAATTTTTTAATTTAGGCATATTGATGGCGCTTGAGGATCTGCGAGAACTTGCTGGTTTTCCTCAAGGTAAGGTTTCAGAGATAAGCGTTGAGCTTGATGATCCCACAGAAACTGACAGAATGGTAAATATGATAAAATTTAAGCTTGGTGATAAATACAGAGTCATCAGCTCAAGCCAATTTGCAGAATCCTTATCAAATGTTCTTGACAACGTAAAGTTTCTTGTCATGGCCGTAGCATCGATAGCTGCGATTGTTGCGGCAGTTGGAATACTCAACACTATGCTTATGAGCGTCATGGAACGCTACAAAGAGATTGGCGTGCTCAAGGCCACTGGCTGGACAAATGGCAGCATAATGCGCATGGTTCTCTATGAATCAGCCATTCTTGGCATCCTCGGCGGCACTGCTGGCATAATTTTGGGCATGGCACTTTCTAAGTTTGTTGAGAATTATGTAACAATGCGCGTATATGTTTCGCAAACCCTGCTTATCGAATCGTTTATCTTTGCAATAGCTGTTGGCCTATTTGCGGGCCTCTATCCCGCCTGGAAGGCAAGCACCTTTAACCCTGTGGATGCGCTGCGCGCTGAATGAAAATTATGTGAAAAATTTTTCACATATTTTTTGGAATTACTTTTAGGCTCAAGATTGTTACAGTAAAGATTAAATATAAGTTTGTATTTGTAAAATATAGGGGCTTTAATTGAAAAAGGGGTGAAGACAATGGCAAAGAAGAAGAAGAAATAAATTCTGCTAATTGATTTTCTTTTTTATTTTATATTTTTTTTATAATCGAATCGATAGGTTCTCTTTCTGTTTTTTCTGGTATCTCAGCTGCATAACCAAGCGTTAGTATAGCTACGGGTTTTTCCTTCTTTAGTGAGAGAATTTTTTTCACCGCATCATCATCAAATGCGCCTACCCAGCATGTTGCAAGACCAACTGCAGTTGCAGCCAGTTGGGCATAGCTTGCTGCAATTGTTGCATCCTGAATGCAGTAAAGCTCTGCACCTCTTTTGCCATATTTTGCTGAAGATTTATCAGGAAGCGCGCAAAATACAAGCGATATTGGGGCCTCTGCAATAAAATGCTGGCCAAACGCTGCTCTGGCAAGATTTTCCCGAATCTTTTGGTTTTTTACGACAAAAACGCAATATGCTTGGAGATTGCCTGCGCTTGGCGCCCTTAAGAGAGCAGTGAGGATTCTCTTCAGTTTATCTTCTTCAATTTCCTTGCTCAGATATGCACGCGCTGAGCGTCTGTTTTCAACTGTGTCAAAGAAATCCAAGCTATTCACCTCCAAATAGGGCATTTTCTAGCTTTACTAAAATGTAACTTAAAAATGCAAAAGATGCCAGCGCAGCAGCAATCACTAGCCAATCGTCAATACTGAGTGGAACAATTTTGAAAATTGCATTCAATGGCGTATAAATTATCATGATTTGGAGCGCCAAGGAAGCTGAAATTGCAATCCAAAGCCACTTGTTGCTGAAAAGATTTATTCTGTAACGTGCTCTCACCATCTGTATTCGAACCATTTCAAAGACAACAAAGCATGTGAAAACTATTGTCTGAGCCCTCAAGAATTTGTCGCGAACATCGCCTTCGCTTGTAAAAAAACGGTATAAAAATGCTGCAAGTATTACAATTGCCATTGTTAAACCAATAGATGCAATTGAAAATGCAGTACGCTTGTTGATCACGCCTTCATTTTTTGCCCTTGGTTTTCTTCTCATTATTCCTTCTGCAGCTGGATCTACACCAAGTGCAACAGCAGGCAATCCATCTGTCAACATGTTTATCCATAAAAGCTGCGTTGCAGTTAGTATAGCCACACATTCGCCAAAGTAAAGGTAAACTTGCATAAGTGTAAATAGAAACACGGCAAGCACTTCTGCAAGATTTGATGACAACAGGTAATTAACAAATTTTCTTATGTTGTCAAATATAGCACGGCCTTCCTCAACAGCATCTCTTATTGTGACAAAGTTGTCATCTAACAGAATAAGATCGCTTACCTCCTTTGCAACATCCGTGCCTCTTATGCCCATTGCAATGCCGACATCTGCTTTTTTCAGCGATGGCGCATCATTTATACCATCGCCGGTCATTGCAACTACAAGCCCCTTCTTATGCAGCGCATCAAGAATTCTTGTCTTATCAAGCGGTGAAACCCTTGCGAATATCTCAACCGTATCGAGTTTTTTAAGAAGTTCAAAATCGTTTATCTTTGAAAGCTCGTTGCTATCCATGGCGTCTTCTGTAGCAAAACCAAGCTCTTTGCCAATCGCCTTTGCAGTTTCTATGTTGTCGCCTGTTACCATTATCACCTTTATTCCGGCTTTTCTGCAGTCTTCGAGCGCTTCTTTAACATTTGCCCTTGGCGGGTCAATCATCCCTTGCAAACCGAGGAATATAAGGTTCTGCTCCAATTGGCCCTCGTTTTCAACATCCTCTTTAAATGCGAAAGCAAGAACTCTCAAGGCTTTTTTTGCCATTTCCGAATTTTCTGCAAGAATCTTCTGTTTTAACTCATCGCTAAACTTTACAATCTTTCCTTCAAGCAAAATATGCGTGCATCTCTCCAAAACAATTTCTGGAGCGCCCTTAACATAGGCCTTTTTCTTACCATTTTTCATGCAAACAACAGTCATAAGCTTGCGCTCGCTTGAAAATGGAATCTCCTGAATCCTTGGATTCTTTTCCCTTTCAATATCAGGATCAATGCCTGCCTTTTTTGCGGACAAGAGCAATGCTATCTCTGTTGGGTCGCCAGCATATCTTATTTGACCCCCTTCAAGGTACTGCCTTGCATCATTGCAGAGAACGCCGCATTCGAGCAAAGGCTTTAGCTCAGCACCATCAATTATTTTATCGGCTATGAAAAACTCACCTTTTGCATCATAGCCCTGGCCAGTTACAGTGCAGAGCTGCATATTGAAAAATATTTGCCGCACTGTCATAGTATTTTCAGTCAGCGTGCCTGTTTTATCTGTGCATATCACATTTACTGAGCCAAGGCTTTCAGCAACAGAAAGCCTTCTTGCAAGTGCTTTCCTTCTTGCCATCCTATTTACACCAAATGTAAGTGCAATGCTTACAACCGCAGGCAAACCTTCTGGAACTGCAGCAACTGCAAGCGAGACCGCTCTTAAAAATATCTCAAAAAGCGAATCTTTTACGATCAAGAGCTGAATAAATGCGACAAATGCAATTATGAAGAGGATTGCAATGCCTATGACCTTGCCAAGCCTATTTAGCTCTGCTTGGAAAGGCGTTTCTTTTTCTTCAATTTTTGCAATAAGTTCGGCAATCTTTCCTACTTCCGTGTTCTTTCCAGTTGCAACAACAAGCGCCTTAGCACGGCCTCTTGTCACAAGGGTATTCATATAAAGCATATTGCTGCGCTCCGCAAGTGGCGCATGCGATGAGATTGGCGCTTCGTTCTTTGAAACAGGAACACTCTCGCCTGTAAGCATCGATTCATCTATCTGCAAGCTTGCTTGCTCTATTATGCGCGCATCAGCAGGCACCTTCGAGCCTGCTTCAAGAAACACTATGTCGCCTGGAACCAAAAGCTCTGCCGGAATTTCCTTTTCAATCCCATCTCGCAAAACCATTGCGGTTGGCGCGCTGAGTTTCTTAAGTGCGAGTATGCTTTTCTCGGCCTTATACTCTTGAAAAAAGCCTATCGTTGCATTTGCAAAAAGTATGACAACGATAAGAATTGCATCAATTGAGTGCCCTTCCTCGCCAGGTATGAGGCTCATCGCAAAAGAGATTATTGCTGCGGCAATAAGGATTAGGACAAGAAAATCAGTGAACTGCTTAAGAAATATTTTCAATGGTTTTATTTTTTGCTCGCTTTCAATAATATTTTTTCCGTAAATTGCAAGCCTTTTTTCTGCTTCTTCGCTCGTAAGCCCATTTTTAGGAGTATTCAGTTTTCTGAACACATCCTCAATAGGCATTGCATGCCATTCCATTTTATTTCCCTTCATAAGCTCTTATGAATTCGCATTCTGGTGTAAATTCAACAAAGCTTTTTGCACTTACACCCCATTCAGGGCACTGATTTTCTTTTAAGTTGTCCACGGGTGCTCTTGGGTTATGAGCTATATCACAGACCCAATCAGCAACAGCCCAACTTGGGTTTCCTGTGCTTAGGCACGGCCCATTGCTCAGGTCAAGGCCTTTTGCTAAGGCCTCTTTGCAAAGAGCTTCGCATCTTTCAGTTGCAAGCTCTTTTTGTGTTTTTGCTTCAGGCATGCTTACATCTTCTTTTTGCTCTTGCTGAACACAACCGCTAAGCAAAACAGCAAGGCATAGCAAAAAAGCAGCAAGCGCTTTTTGCATTTAACCACCTTAATATTTCTTTTATAAAGTTATATTAAATCTTTATTCAGGCGTTAGAAAATAACCTTTGAAAGTTTTCCCATGTTTGTTCTTCAAGATGAGCTCGAGAGATGCCAAAAAGCTCTGAAATTTTTTCAGCAACAGCCTTTATCCAGGAAGGCTCTGCATTGTGAGCATTGTAGCTTACAGGGGAATCTGTTTCAAGCAAAAGATTCTCGAGAGGCACCTTTCTTGCGAATTCTTGCACATGCTTTTGAAAGAGTACGCTTGGGCCTATTGACACAAAGTAGCCAAGGTCAAGGGCTTTGCGAAGCAGCTTTTCTTCAGCAATAAACCAATGCATGAGCACCTTCTTAGCGTTTTGCGATTCAAGGATCTCAATGCATTCTTTGCGCGCAGCTCTTGAATGAACAATTAAGGCCTTATCAATGTTTTTTGCAAGCTCAATGTGCCTTGCAAATATATTGCATTGCATCTCTTTCTGCTGCGCATTTGCATACTTGAAATCAAGGCCTGTTTCGCCGATAGCGATGCACTCAGAAGAATTTTTTTCAATAAAGGAAAAGGCTTCTTCAATTTCATCCGCTTGCATTGAAGCGATTTCATTTGGGTGCAAAGCAAAGGCGCACTTCACTTCTTTATATTTTTTTGAAATTTTCAAATTTTTTTTCATGCTTTCCAAATCAACAGAATTTGTAAGGATTAAATCAACGCCTGCAAGCTTTGCCCTTTTGATGCATTCGCTAAGGTTCTCAATTTCGTCTAGATGGCAGTGCGCATCAGCAAGCATGCAGCAAAGATGATTGAAATGTTTTTTAATGTTATTTTTAAGGGTTTAGATATGAAGCGCGTATTTTTCAGAGATCTCGAGCTGCTTGTATATGACTCTGTTTATGAGCCTGCTGAAGATTCGTTTCTGCTTGCTGAAAGCGTCAGGGTCAAGCAGGGCAGCTATGCTTTGGATATTGGTTGTGGTTGTGGCATACAAGCGATAAACCTTGCTATGCAGGGGGCAAATGTTGTGGCTGTTGACATAAGCAGGGATGCTGCGAAAAACACCCTTGAGAATGCAAAAAATTGTGGACTTTCCCAAAGAATATTGGCTATCCAAGGCGATTTATTTAATGCAATTGCAAAGAAAAAATTCGATTGCATTGTGTTTAATCCGCCGTATTTGCCATTAGAAGGCCCGAGAGATAAGGCCTTGGATGGCGGCCCTCATGGTTATGAGCTTCTTCACAGATTTCTTGCCAAAGTGCCAAAATACTTAAAAAAGTATGGCGCGTGCTATTTCGTGCAAAGCAGTTTATCTGATGAGGCCTTGACCAAAAGAAAACTTTCCAAGCTTGGGCTTAGCTTTGAGATTGTTGAAAAGCGCCATTTCTTTTTTGAAGAGCTCATGGTTTTTAAAGCATTTTTATAAATCTTAGGGAGTATGGCATTCATAAATAAGTCGAACGCCTTGTTCTTTTATTTTGCCGGCATCATGTTCATGATTTTCACATATTTCATAATGGAACCGGCTCTGCACAATAGCCAAGCAGCGCATGGGAATTTTGCAGATGCCTTAGCAGCATATGTAAAAATTTTTTATGCACTCGGTATTTTTTTCATAGTATTCGGCCTGTTTATGTTTGCGATTTCACCTTGTTACTCTCAAAAGCGTGAATTCTTTTAGGTGTTGCCTTGCTCTATTTTGTCTCAACGAATAAGCACAAATTTTATGAGATAAAACAAATCCTTGCAAAGCATGGCATCACGCTAAAATGGCACAAGCTTGAGCTCAAGGAAGAGAAAAATGCAACACTTGAAAAGATTGCAAAAAGCAAGGCAAAGCAAGCATATCGAAAGATAAAAAAGCCCCTTATTGTTGAAGACACAGGCATATTTTTTGATGGGCTCACCGAGTTTCCAGGAGCAAATGCAAAGCGAATTTATGAAAAGATTGGCTATGCTGGCCTTTTAAGGTTTGCCTCAATGAAATCTGGCAAGGCCTATTTCAAAACAGTTATTTGTTTCACCGATGGAAAAAGGCATATCCTTTTCTCTGGAAAGCTTCGAGGAAAAATTACCGAAAGAGTTTATTGCAAAAACAAGGATGTTATGCCTTATGAAAGGATTTTCGTCCCAGAAGGATTTAATAGGCCTCTTTGCATGCTTTCTCGTAAAAAAAAGAATGAAATCTCGCACAGGGCAAAAGCAGCAGAGAGGCTTGCAGATTGGCTGAAGAAAAATATTGAATTTGGATTTAAGAATGTTTAAAAATAGTTGTTGATATCTCATCATAAGAGATTCATGGAAAAAATCTTTTGGTTTATTATTTTTGCACTTGTATTTTCTAGTTTTTTCCTTGCCCTGATATTTTACCCAGCACTGCCGGAAAAGATTCCGAGCCACTGGAATGCATCTGGCAATATTGATGCTTACATGGAAAAAGGCCTTATGCTTTTGCTTATGCCTCTTTGCTCACTTGCCGCAGCCTTGCTTTTTTTAATACTACCAAAAATTGACCCGCTCAAAAAGAATTACAAGTATTTTATGACATATTTCAGGGGAATGCTTTTGACACTTGTTGCTTTTTTTCTTTATCTTCATGTTCTTGTAATCATGGCAGGCCTTGGTTTCACCATAAAAATGAACTATTGGCTTATGCCGGCTATGAGCGCACTTTTTCTTTATCTTGCGCTCCTGCTCAGAAAATCGAGGCGAAATTGGTTTATAGGCATTAGGACCCCTTGGACTTTAAGCAGCGATGTCGCTTGGGATAAAACCAACAAGGTTGCGAGCACTGTCATGGCAATACTGGCCATAATCTTGCTAATGGTGATGTTTCTTGAACAAGCGATTCTAATTTTTATTGCTTTTTTGATTGCGGCCATTTTTGGTCTTTTCGTTTACTCTTATTTCGAGTATGCAAAAGAGGAAAAAAGTCATGCATAAACCAAATTTATTGCTTTTATTCGGAGCCTGATGAAATGTGCAAGATTAAGGTTCACATCTTGCCTGGCTCAGAGAAATTTGAAATAAAAAAATTTGACGAATGGCGCAAGGCTTGGCTTGTAAGCGTAAAGGAAGCCGCGGAGAAGGAAAGGGCAAACAAAGAACTCTTGGCTGAGCTAAGCAAGCTATTTGGTGCAAAGGCAAAAATCGTTTCAGGCGAGCACTCAAGGGAAAAGATAATTGAAATCTCGGGTCTAGATGAAAGAAAAGCTGTTGAGCTTCTAAAGAAGATATCCGTGCATTTATGATAATGCAAAAATTTATTGCGCTTTTGCTAAAATATCAGCGTCTTCGAAATGATGCGTGCAATTCCTCAGCAAGCTTTAAAAGCTCCAATCTTTTTGCTTCGGGAAATTCCTTAGGAAGCCTGCGTATCCTTTGCTCGAGAAAAATGTAACCTAATGTGGATGTTCTTTTTGCAATCATATTTTCAATCTGTGTCTTTATTGCAAGTGCCTCTAACTCATATGCTTGCTGTGCGTTTAAAAGACCTAAGCTTTTTGCCCTCTTGATCATCTCAAATATGTTTCGATCAATAGCTGGTTTTACCTTCAAAGCTTCTCTTTCAATGGTTTCCTCAGTAAGTTCTTTCAGCTGCATGGTCCTTGCATCAATTGTAGACTGGGAAAATTTGAAACGCGCTGCTTCTTTTCTGAGCAATCCAAGCATGCCTTCCAAAAAATTCAGTTTCCATTCAAGCGGTTTGTTTGCCCTAGCAATAGGCAGCTCTGCAAAAAACAGACCTAGGTAATCTGCGGCAACTCTTGAGGCGGTGTTTTTAGCAATGGCTCTGTTCAAAACCATTTTTTCCAAGGCATCGAAAAATCTTAAATCGCGAGGCGCTTGCTTTGAAGTAGCAATCGCCTGCTCAGAGATTGCATTTGTAGCTGCCTCTTGCAATGCCTTTAAAAGTGCCCTACCAGTTTTCCAGGGTATTATGCCACGCTCAACGTTGCGCCTTATTAAAAGGCCTGTTCTTGCGAGCTCTTCAGCCTTTTTGCTCAAAGGCATATCGCTTTGTGCAATCTTTCTACTTTTTAGCATAAGCTTTTCTGCAATCAGCTCAGATGGATAACTGTGCATTCTTGCGATGCCTTCAAAAACCCTAGCTCTATCAGTTTGGCTTCTCAGAAACCTGGCCTTTTTAGCCATGCATATCGCATCTAATTACGTCTTCTGCTTTTTTAATGGTTGCGTTAAATGTATAAAGTCGCTTATAATTAATCGCATATTCGCAGATAACCTTTTGCCACTAGTTATTTTTTTAATAACAATTCGGTTTAGTTTTATGGGGGATTTATGGAAAAATTCACAAAGAAACATGCGATTGCCTCACTCAAAGAAGGCGACCGCATTGATGACATATTTGTTGTGAAAATTAAGAAGGGGCTTATCCAGTATGCTAAAGGATTTGCATTCGAGCTTATTCTCTCAGACAGCAGCGGAAAGAGCCTTGAATACAAATATTGGGGAAGCCAGGATAAAGACAAAGTGAAGGCATTGTATGACTCAATAAAGCCTGATTGCATCGTTCATGTACAGGGCGTTGTTTCCTCTTACAAAGGCAAACTTCAGCTCACAACAAATGAGCCGGATAAAATTGAAGTTCTAGAAAAAGGCCAATATGCTGAGTCTGATTTCATTAAGCCTGCAAAGAAAAATGTTGATGAAATGTATGTTGAACTTCTTAATGCAATAGATTCAGTCGAGAACAAAAAGCTTAAGGCAATGCTCAACAGCATATTTGGCACAGATGAGATTGAGAAAAAACTCAAAGTGCATGCTGGCGCAATAGAGATGCACCATAACTGGATTGGTGGCCTTTTGCAGCATATGCTTGAGGTTCTTGAATTTTGCAAAAAAGCTCATGAGCTTTTTCCACAGCTCGACAGAGATTTGCTTATGGCGGGTGCGCTTCTGCACGACTTGGGCAAGCTTGAGGAAATCGAGATGACCTCAAGGATAAAAAGCACTACAAAAGGCCAACTTTTAGGGCACATCATTCTCACGGCAATTTTTGTCTCAAAAAAATGCGATGAGGCTGGACTTGATGAAATGACAAAAAACAAGCTCTTGCACATAATCGCAAGCCACCACGGAAAATATGAGCAAGGTTCGCCGAAAGAGCCTGCTTTCCCAGAGGCGCTAGCTATTTATTACGCTGACGAGATGAGCGCAAAGCTTGCTGATTTGATAGAATTTATTGAGAACTCGAAGAATGACACTAATGACGAGTTTATGTTCCATGATAGAATTAAAAGAAACATCTTGCTGAGGTAGTTTTGGTGAGAAAACTTCACCGCATCTTAGCGCTTATATTTTTTTTAAGCATGATTGCTTGTGCAGTTTTTGCACAATATTATGCAGATATTAGGATAGATATAAGCGAGTCCGGCCTTGCAACCATTAGTGGCACAACAAATCATCCATTGCTCAAGACAGGCACAAGTGAAGATTTTACCTCAAAAAGCGGCAGATACTGGCTTTTTAAGATAGATATCAATGAGGTTTTTTCAGATTTTGTTTATTCTATTTCCCTTCCAGAAAATGCTTCAATAAATTATATCAAGGTTCCTGGGCCAATGATGATTGAAAATGACTTAGGCAGACTTTCTGTGAAAGGTACTGGCCACGAGAGGCCATTTCAAGTGATCATCCAATATTCTGTGGATGAAAAAAAGGAATTTTTCCCTTTTTTAGCATTGATTGCAGCACTAGCCGCAGCAGTTGTGTTTTTTATAATATTCAGTTTTTTGCCAAAAAAGAAGCACATTGTAGATATTTCAAAAGATGAATATGCTCAACTAACAGAAAGGCAGCTTGCGATAGTCAAGGTGTTGAAAAAGCACAATGGCGTTGCATCACAGAAAACCGTTGTGGAAGAATTGGGGCTTCCAAAATCATCTGTATCGAGGAACGTTGAGGCCTTAATCAAAAAAGGTTACATTAGGAAAGAAGAGAAGGGCATAACAAACATGCTCATATTGTTGGATAAAAAAATGCAAGCGAAAGAACCTTGAAATCATAAGCTAATTTTTCCGAAAAGCAAATGCTTGCCCCTTGTTTTGCAGCGGCTTTTTTGATTTTTCCCAGAAATTGTTTCGGGATGTTCCGGATGTTCCGCATTAAATTTATTAGTAGTTCCAGCGTAATTTTTTTCAAAAACTTAAGGAGGTGTTTTGATGAAAAAATGCAGAGTTTTGGCTGTATTTCCTCTTGCATTGCTGATCTTATTGGCCTTATTGCCAATGGCATTTGCAGAGGAAAATTCTACGCCAGCTGACACAACACCTGAAATTAAAGACCAAAATCCAGAAACCGGGGAACCAATAGTGGACACAACAACAGAAACAGAGATTGCTACGATGTACAATGGCATCGGTGCAAAGGTAAGGTTGCTCCAGCTTGAAAAATCAATTCTAGGAGCTATTCTCAGAGGCGAAAAAGTGATTGAGTTCATAAAGGAGAACTATGCCGAGGAAGATACAAACGGGCTTGAAGCAATAATTGCTGAATTAAAGCTCCTGAAAGAGGAAGTTGCAGCTGTGCAGCCAAAGGCAAATGACGAAAACACGGTGAAACAGTTCGTTGATCTAAAAAATGATGCAAGAAGTCTTGTAAAGCAGTTCAGGGAAACTGCAAAAGAAATACTAAAAGACACTAACAAGAGCGAGCTCGCCAAGAAATTCAAGGAGATTGACTGGAGCGACTACAATAAGCTTCAAGAGCAAATAGTATCTCTAATAAGAGAATACAATGCGCAGCGCCTAGAAGAGTTTTTCTCAAAACTAGAAGCAAAAAGGTCAGAGCTTATCGAAAAGGTCAGAAATGGCGAGATGAAGATGAATGAGGTAACACAGGAGATTAGAAAAATGATGGCAGGCATTGCACCATTGCAGAGAAAGAAGGGGTTTTTAGGCCTCAACGAGATGAATGCAAGGCAAAGGGTTTTCCAGCATGCAAGTGTACTCGCAACTAAGGAAAAATTCCTTGAAAGGCGCATCGAGAGGCTTAACGGGCGCTTAGAGAGAGTCAGAGAAAAAGCCATGGAACTCAGGATTGATGCAAACAGGCTTAGGAACTGGATACAGGAAAGAATCTCAAACCCAAAAGCAAGGCCTTTTAGGCCTGGTGTTGTTAGAGGCACTATAGGGAGTGGCATGAGGTGATCGAAATGAAAACGCTGACTATTGCTATTGTAGCTATTGTCTTAGTTTTGGCCGCAATTTCAGTGTGGTACCTAATGCAAATGTCAAATCCAACAACACCAACAGGAACAGAGCAAGGCCTTAGCGAAGAGGAGGAAAACAGGATACTGAGCGAGTTTAACAATACGCTCATCAATGAGGACAGCGGCGTAGAAATTGGGGAAATAATCTAATTTCCCCATTTTATTTTTTTATTATAAGATATGTGATGCCTGCAAGGGCAGCTGCTGGCTTGAGACTGCAGATGCACTAAAATGCGAATATGCGGAACAGCGCTTTCAAGCGCATGCTCCTTAAATGCGACTGCCTTGCTAAAAAGTCGCATAAAAATTATTTTCTATTAATAAATTTTGATTTTGCATGCAAAAGGTTATTTCTGCAAAATTCTTTTGATCTCTTCAACGCTCAGTATTTTGCCTTGGCTCTTTAGTTCATTGTCAATGGCCAATGCAGGCGTGGCCATTAAACCGAAATCCAGCATTTTATTTATATCAGTAACTTTTTCTATCTCTGCTTTTTTTCCAAGTTCATCAAGTGCTTTTTTAACGTTTGCCTCAAGTTGCTTACACTTCGGACACCCTGAACCAATTATTTGTATTTTCATTTGCTACACCTCCTTTAACACAATTAAGCGAATTGCATGCCTGCACAGGTTTTGAAAATATTTTTGATATGCTTATTGAAAATCATTACTTTTATTTCCATTACCATAAAATCTCTCCATTGATTACATCAAAGCATTCCAAAGATAAACCCAGCAATAGCGGAGTAGATTATGACTAGTGAAATGTAGGCAATTGTTTTCTTGTTTCCAAGAATGCTTCTTATTACGAGCATTGATGGAAGACTCAATGATGGGCCTGCAAGCAATAATGCAAGGGCTGGCCCTTGACTCATTCCTTTTGCGATTAGTGCTTGTATTATTGGCACTTCTGTTAGTGTTGAGAAGTACATGAATGCACCAAATATTGATGCTATGAGATTTGCTTGGATTGTGTTTGCGCCAACCCATTGGGTTATTAGCCCTTCTGGAATTAGGGGCATTATAAAGCCGACTATAAAAACCCCAATAAACAGATAGGGGAAAAGCAGTTTGCTTATGCTCCAAGTTTCATGTAACCAATTATTTCTTGTCTCGGTTTTGAATTTCAGGAAAGCTATTCCAGCAGCCAAAAATGCAAAAGCGGCCATTAAAATCCATTTTATTATTGGATCCATTCCCAGGCCATTCACAACTAGAATTCCAACCATTGAAGCAAAAAATAACCAGATTGCAGTTTTTGAAGTTTTTTGTTCAGTTTCTTCTTCTATCGAAATTTCTTTTTTTGCGCTTTTTTCTCTGAAAAAAAAGGCCATTGTCAGGCCTATTAGCACTGCCAAAGAAATGGAAGCAATCCCTCTTGCCAACCCAATTTTAAACCCCAAAACGCTTGCGGTAAGGAATATTGCAGCGACATTAATTGCAGGCCCAGAGTAAAGGAATGAAATTGCTGGGCCAAGTCCAGCGCCTCGTTTGTATATTCCTACAAACAGAGGAAGAACAGTGCAACTACAAACCGCAAGAATGGCTCCAGAGACAGAAGCGATTGCATAGGAAATATATGATTTTGCATTTCCGCCCAAGTATTTCAGCACCACTTGTTTTTTAACAAACACTGCAATTGCCCCAGCAATGAAAAACGCTGGCACGAGGCAAGTTAAAACATGCTTTGTTGCGTAATCGTGCAGCAATGCAAAACCGCTTAGCAAAGCATTTTGAAACCACTCGCTCTCAACAGGCATAAAATAGAAAGATAAAAATAAGATTACAAGCAATATGAACGCATTCTTTTCTTCCATTTGTTCACCCCTTGGATTTCACGCTTTTTGCGTGTTGTGATTTTATTGGCGAAGACTCTTTTAAATAGCCGATTGCCCTGAAAATATCATAGACGACTGGCGCAGCGATGCCATAAAAAATCTTTTTTCCAACCCTTCTTGACTTAACCAAGCCTATCTTTTCAAGCTTGCTCAATTGGATTGAAACAGTTGGCTGTGTTCTATTTACCTTGGGAACAATCTCACAGACACATTTTTCGCCGTCTAAAAGCAACTTGAGTATCTCAAACCTTGTTTCATCTGCAAGGGCTTTGAGTATTTCAACATGTTTTTTTCTGCTCATAGAAATATTGATTTATGTAAATATTTAAATATTTATCCTTTTAAATATCTACGCTATGCTTTTTCTCCAAAATAGATTTTTAACAATTTTTATCTCTATTGCAAGCCTTATTTCGCAAAACTGCATGCACGAGGCTCGCAGCTAGATACAAAAAATGAGGTTTGAAAGATGCCATTACAAGTTCAGCATCAAAACATTATAGTTAAGAAAAGCTGCAAAGCTTACCCATAGCAAATATGGGACTAACAAGAGGCTTGCGTTCTTAGATACTTTGTAAAAAAGCATCATTGTTGCAAGGATGGCAAGCCAGAGCAAAACGATTTCAACAAATGCAAGGAATGGGCTTTGCAATCCAAAGAAAAGGAAAGACCACAAAATGTTCAGCGCCAACTGAATGCCAAAAACAGAAACTGCAAGTTTTACCTCTTTCTTTTCTAATCCTTTACCCCATACTATGTAAAGAGAAATTCCCATGAGAAAGAACAAGGTTGTCCAAACCGGAGCAAATAACCAGTTAGGTGGATTGAACCATGGCTTCCGGATAGAAGCATACCATGTGTTTATTGCTGGAGCGGTAAAAATTGAACCAATTGCTCCAGCCAGCATGCATACCAAGATAGCAGCAATTAGCTTGATAAAATTGGTCTTATTCATCAATAAAACGAAGGCCAAAGGTAATAAATAATTAATCATAAAAACCAACATTTTAAGCATTAACCTTCATAAATCTCTGTAGGCGATGATGAGGTTAACACCGGCAGAGCACAAGCTGTGAAGAAACAATCCAACACTGAGCCCAAATATTTTAGCCAAAGATTTGCATATGCCAATTTGCTTATTGCATTGCGTAGCTAAAGGTATTACATTTTTAATAACTTTTGCTTTTTCTCTATGCTATGCTTTTCAAAGCCTCAAGGCGCTCAGAAAAGGTTTCATATGCAATCCGCGATATTGTTGTTGAGGCCTCAAAGCTTGAAAAGCAAGGCAAGAAAATCATCTACCTTAATATAGGCGACCCTCTTAAGTTTGATTTCAGAACACCGGAGCATCTATGGAAAGCTGTTTTTGATTCAAAGCAAAAAGGTGAAAGCTACGCGCCAAGCGAAGGCATAAGCGAAGCAAGGGAAGCCATTGCAAATAACTTCAAAAGAAAAGGTATGAAAGTTGATGCTGACAAAATAATGATTGGCAATGGCTCTTCTGAGCTTATATGGTTTGCTATGAGCTGCATAGCAAATCCTGGAGAAAATATCTTGCTTCCAAGGCCTTGCTATCCTGTTTATTCCGCTGCAGTTCCATTTTATGACATAAGAGAAAAATACTATGATCTTGATGAAGAAAATGGTTGGCAACCGGATACCGAAAGCATAAGGAAAAATATTGACAAAAAAACAAAGGCGATTGTTTTAATCAACCCAAATAATCCAACAGGCACCAATTATAAAAAAGAAACACTTGAAGAGATTGTCAACATTGCTGCAGAGCACAAGCTAATATTGTTCTCAGATGAGATATATGATGAGCTCTTGCTTGATGAAAAAGAAAAGCACTATTGTCTAGGCTCAATAGCAAAAGATGTGCCTGTCATTGTCGCAAACGGCCTTAGCAAAAATTATTTGGCAACAGGCTTCAGAATGGGCTGGATAGCTCCAAATGAATTTCTTGTGCAAAACTCAGATATAGTTGAAGCGATATTCAGGCTTGGCCGCGCAAGGCTTTGCGCAGTGCACCCTTTTCAATATGCGATAAAGGCAGCTCTTGAAGGAAGCAAGGACCATATAAAAGATGCTGTGAAAAAATTGCGCGAAAGGCGCGATTATAGTATAAAAAGGTTAAATGAGATCAAAGGCCTAAGCTGCAAGAAACCAACTGCTGCATTTTATGCATTCCCAAGGATAGATTTGCCAATAAAAGATGACAAGGAGTTTGCACTTAGGCTTTTGCGTGATAAAGGTGTCTGCGTTGTGCATGGTTCAGGTTTTGGCCAGAAACCTGGAACAAAGCACTTCAGGATTGTCATTTTGCCGCCATTGGAAATCCTAGAGGAAGCTTTCAATAGAATCGAAGATTTTGTAAAAAGCATAAGTTAAAGCAGCTCTAATTGTAAAATAAAAAGCGAATTATGGCTTAACTTTGTGCACAGATGCGCTGCTATCGTTAGATATTGTAAGCCAAAATATGTTCCAATGTAAGCACATTTCTGATTTGTGAAATCTGTTCTAGGCAACCAATAGGTTAATTAAAACAATTCCAAAAATTGTTCATGCGGATTACACATAGATTTGTCTAAGCTTTTTTAGTTTTGCTATTGCTTATTTTTTATCTTCATAGGTGTGCCATAAGCCCTATCGCCTGCATCTCCAAGTCCAGGAACAATATAACCATGTGCATTTAAGCCAGGGCCTATGAAATCATCTTTCATTATTTCATCGTCAAGCGCACAGATAAAAACATCTGTGCCTCTTGGAAAGATTTTAGCTATCTCTCTAAGGCCAACTGGGCTTGCAATTACAGCAAGCACCTTCCAGCTTTTTGCCTTGCCAAATTGCCTAAGGGTTTCGTAAACCGCACACAAGCTATGCCCAGTGGCAAGCATTGGGTCTATTATAATCACATGTTTGCCATATATTGGTGGAACCTTTGCATACTCCACCTTCACACTAAGATCTTTGTCACGCCAGCAAGAAACAAATGCAATCTCAACACCTGCAACCATTGCATTAAATCCTTCTGCAATTGGGACTCCTGCACGAAGCACTGGAACAACAACATAACCATCTTTGAACCTATGCCCTTTTGCTCTTGCAAGAGGCGTCGAAATAGTTATTTTCTCGGTTTTTCCAAAGCGCAGAAGCTCGTATGTCAAAAGCTCGCCAAGTCTGCGCAGCGATTGCCTGAATTCAAATCTGTTTGTTCTCTTATCTCTTAACCTTGTGAGCTCTTCAAGAATCAGTGGATGCGATATAAGATGAATGCAAATGCCTTTTCTTTCAAGCGATTTTAAAAAAGACTCCCTATTGTAATTCGTCCATTCCTTGTTCATTAAAATAGAATTTAAATCGAGAAAGCGTTTTAAATGTTATGTGTAAAGGCCTGTTTTAATCTTTTGGGGATAAAACGCCCAAGCCGGGAGTTGAACCCGGATCGCAGCCTTGCTGCACTCAAACATAACTTTTGAGATAACCCAAAATTTTTGGGTTACATGTTTTATTTGCAGCTATAGAGCACGACAGGGCCGCATCTTAACCGTTGGACCACTTGGGCTTGTGCTTAATATTATTTTATGAGAACGATTTTAAAGGATTGCTTTATCTGTATAAAAATCTTATTTAAAATTAAAAACATTGCGAAAAATTTTAATGCCTTAAGTGCTTCTCAAAGATATAGATTTGCCTTTCTATCCTGTGCCACTCCTCCTTGTAAATCTGCGGAATGCTCATCTCGATAGCTGTGCCTTTTGTTGGATTATGAATTTTGAAATCTGCTTCACTAAGAATTTTCTCGATGTCAACATCGAAAAGCTTAAAATTTTCAGTTCTAAACCTTGGAATAACAATCACAATCCTGCCAAATGGCTTAAGAACAACGCTTGCCTCTTTAAAAAATTTTTCATAGAGTGCTTGCAGCCTTGCTATTGTTGTTTTTGCCTCTGCCTCGCTCGGACGCTTTTTCAAAAGAGGCCCGAGCTCAGGCTCTGTTACAATGGCATCGATTGATTCCTTTGCAAAGTATTCAGAAAGCCTAGTTGCGTCTCCATGAAAAACATCAAAACTTTCTTTTAGTTGGTAACTTTCTTTGAGCCATTTAAGGTTTTCAATGCAGTTTTTTACACGAGATTCATCAAGTTCAACCCCTTTAACATCAAAACCCATGAGCATGGCCTCTTGAAGCACTGTGCCAATGCCGCAAAAAGGGTCTAGGATTGTGGCTCTTGGTAAAAGGCCTGCAAGATTTACAAGCATACGAGAAAGCCTTATTGAGCTCATAATTTTTGGCTCAATAACAGGCCTTGAAACATCGCGTTCCTTGAATTTGAATGGATCTGCGCAAGCCAATGTTTTTGCAACATAATACAGGCTACCTTGCCTCAACAAAATAAAATCAACATATCCTTGCTTTGTTTTTGCGATGGTATGAGGCGCAAGGCTTTTATGCAATGCTTTAATGCCAATCATCTTGAAATGCCGCTTGAAATGCTCTCTTAAGCTTGGGCTTGCATTTATCACTTCAACAAAATAAATTATCTTATTTGAAGTGCCGTCATAAAGAGAGGCAGCTTCTATCTTCTCTTTGAGCTCTGAATCCTTGCATGAAAAAAGCACTTCAGCAATCTTAACAGTGCCTGCCAGTTCATTTACAATAGTTTTGGCATCAATCGTATCGCTTATTTCTAAAAGCGCAGAGCGCTGTTCCATGAAAAAAGGTTTAAAGGAAATATGACGTGCAGAAAAATAGCTTGCCAATTCCAGATATGATAGCTTTGGGTTTCGGCCAAAAAGAAAAATGTATTGCAAAGACATCACTGGATATTTTGTTCAGACAACGAGCATTTCAGAAAAATCAAAAAATTAATCATTTGTCCCATGGCAATCAAAACTTTATATTGCTCCAAACTTAGCAAACTCAAAGGCCTTTCTTGCTCTTTCTTCCATTTGCATTTTTGCCTATTTAAATTTTTCAATTGCTTCTTTATAGTGGGCGATTATCTTTTCTTGCTCTTCTTTTGAAATATTTCTTCGGTATTTGTCTGCAGCAAGTTTTTTTCCTGTGCGTTTTTCCCAATCTCTAGCTGGGACAGAATACCTGCGCTGCACATAGTCCCTATAAAGCTCGGGAATCACATTGAAAGCACAAAATGGAACTATCTTTTTCTCAGGCATCACATAATGTATGCAACACCTTTCAACACGGTCAACATCATAATCATAAGGGTCCATGAAATGCATAAGGCCAATAAATAGCGAATTGTAATGGAATTCCTTCAGGCCATCGTAGCTTCCGCTTATGAGGGCGTTTGCAAGCATTTTGCTAAGGTTAAGGTTTTTAGGCATCTTCTCCTTGTCAATGAATGAGTTTAGTTTGTAAAGCAACTTGCTAGCAGTGACAACCTTGCTGAATTTTCCCAGCTTTTTACTTTTTATCTCATTTGACAATTCTCTTAGGTAATTGAAAAGGCCTTCAACATCAACAAATCTCGTTATAGGTACAAACCTTTTCCCATCTACAAAAACATACGTTGCTGCGCCGCATGCAAAGTGCGCTGAAAGCCTGTATTGAGGCCTTCCTCTTATGGCTTCAACAAGGTCTGTAACAGGTCCAACACATGGCACACAGTAAAAATCCTCAAGCCCTATTTCGCCATTTGTCTGTTCCTCAATAAGCTTTATTGTCTTAGGAATTGTTATGCGCTGCTTGGTACGCTCTGCTGTTGGCATCATGCCAACGAGAGACACTGGTTGGAAATTAACACCTCTAACAACATCTATGTTTGCTGAAGCATAGCGTATGATATCGCCAAGTTCATCTGTGTTTAAGCCTCCAATTACAGTTGGAACAAGAACGATGCCTGCATTTCCTGCTTTTCTCACATTTTCAATTACCTTTGGAACCTCCCAGAAATTTTTCGGATTTGTCCTTGGTGTGACACCATCAAAGCTCATGTAAAAAACATTAGCGCCAGCATTTATGACATTTTTAACCAATTCTAGGTTATGCGCAAGCCTTATGCCATTTGTGTTAAGCTGCACGTGCTCAAAACCCTCCTCGCGGCACATCTTGATAATTTCAACAATGTCGCTGCGAATCGTTGGCTCGCCGCCTGTGAGCTGAATTGCATTGCATGCCACAGGCTTCTCGCTTCTAAGAACCCTGAGCATTTCCCTTATCTGGTCCAGGGTTGGCTCATAGACCGGCTCGTTTGTTTTCTGGTAAAAAAAGCAATACCAACAGGACAAATCACATCTATTTGTAACAACAAGATTTGCCAATGCAGTATGGCTTTTATGCTGTGCACATAAGCCGCAATCATTAGGGCATGTGATTTCGCTGAGAGGCTTATCAACTTGCAAAGTTTCGAGCTCGATGCCCTGATCTGCAAACTGCATTTGATAGAAATAATAATCTGCGTCTTCCCAATATGCGTCTGTATAGAAACCATGCTTTGGGCATTCCTTTCTAAGCATGATCTTATTGTCTTTCTCAAAGATCAATGCAGGGATCCTCATCTCTTTCCATTTCTTTTCTTCAACACATTTTGGGCAAAGGCTCATTGTAAGCCTTATTGCTCTTTCGCCCTTAAAAAGGAGTTTTTTTATTGTAGCTTGAATCTCCTTCTCGCCAAGCTTTATATTTGCGCTTATCGATACGATGCTATCGCCATACTCTATTGTGCGATCGCCTGCATAGATTTTCCTAAAAATCATATCGCGTTTTAACTTGCTCACCAAACCCCCATAGGAATATTAAGAGCAAGTTATTTAAAATGTTCAATTTTTAAAGATTCGCTGCACTATTTTAATATGTTGCTTTTGGCGGGGTGGCCCAGTGGTCCACGGCGGCAGCCTGCTAAGCTGCTGAGCGAAAGCTCTCCTGGGTTCAAATCCCAGCCCCGCCGTGCCAAAATTGGTTTGCACTTTTTAGGCGTAAAAAATCTGAGCTTTGCAAAGAAGAAATTTTGCTTCAATCTAACTCTGCAATAGCCTGGGCTAAAGCCTTGGGAAACTGCGAATAGATCTTGCCATTCTTTGCAAGGCCGCAGCCCAAGACAATGCCTTTATGACGAATAGCAACATAGCCGTCTTCTGCATTTTTTTCCACACCTATGCCTTTTATGATTGATAGAAGCTCTTGCATGCTCAAATCGATTGTGCGCATTTTTATGTGCGGTGCGAGAAGCTGAAGACCGTAGCTTGTTGGTTTAAGCCCAAGTTTTGTTTTTTCAAGAATGCGCAAACCTTTTGTCTGGATATTGAAGCACTCAAATGCTTTTATGTCTTTTGACATTAACCAAAATGAGCTGCAGATCTTCTCAATGCGCCACTTTTTGAGCAGCTCTTTGTCTATGCCGAAAAGCGCAAGCGCTTCTTCAGCTTCCCTTTCTGAGCTTTGCAATGAATGCACCTCCTGAATTGAGATGATGAGGATAAATGCGTGCTGCTTTTTTCAACTCACTCCCATAGCACTGCGAACCGAAGCTTTCAAGACCAGGCTCATGTGGAACTTTTAAATGAAGAGATTCAATTCTAACATTTTTGGAATTAAGAATGCTTGCTACAATCTGCTCGTTTTCCTCTGGTGCAAACGTACAAGTGCAATAGACTATTGTTGCACCAGGCTTTGCAAGGTCGTATGCCTTTGCAAGAAGTGCTTTCTGTATTCTGCTCAAGCTCTCGCGCATATGCGTTGGCATGAGCTTTATGTCAGTGAGATTTCCCTCTGCGGTGCATGGCGCATCTAGAAGGATATAGTCAAAAAGCTCTTTTGCTTCAATAAATCTTGCATCATTCCAAGTTACAATTACATTAAGGCAGCCAAGTCGAGAAACATTTGAAACAAGACTTTTTAACCTTGGAATTGCCTTATCATTTGCGATTATTGTGCCAGAATTTTCCATTATGGCTGAAAGCTGGGTTGTTTTTCCGCCGGGAGCAGCGCACATATCAAGCACAATGGAATTCTTTTTTGGATCTAGCACGAGAGGCGCAACCATGGCAGATTCTTCTTGAACATAGTAGTAACCCAAAGCATGATATAAGCTTTTGCCTGGTCTGTCATTTGGGCCTAACCTAAAGGCGCTTTCATACCAGCTTATTTCCTCAACTACTTCAAAAGATTCATTTAACAGCTCCAAAAGCCTTTCTCTTGTTATTTTGTGTGGATTCCAGCGTATTGTGACATTGCGAGGGCCTTTTATTGCCTGGAGAAATGCATCAAAATCTGGGATTATTTCCTTATATCTAAAAAGTGTTTCTCTGCCCATAGTTTAAAATAGTAAACGAAACCTTTAAATATCGGCAAACCCTAATTTTGTTTTGTGAGCAAAGAAATTCCAAACATATACAAAAAAAGACAAATTTTGCTTGAGGCAAATATTACAAGCGCAGAATCTTTCGAGCGTTTGCTTAAAAACCCTGGTTGGAGAAACCTGTTAATGCTTCCTTTACAAGAATTTGAATTGATGATGCATAGCCTAAAATATTTTGCGCCGGAAATAAGAAGCGAGGTTTTAGCCAAACTTACAAACCTCGAGTTTCAGGAAAAGTTAAGAAGGGCAAGAGGCAAGCCTGTGCCTGCTCGTGACATTATTGATGCAATTGCGATGGTTAAAAGATAAGCAGAACACTTTAAGCTTGAGCCAGCTTATGCTCAGAAGATTGCAGCAGATTGTATGTGGGATTTTCTATTTATGTGCAATGGGGATGCCAAAATAAGCGTTATCGGCAAGCTTCTTGGGAACAAGGTGGCATTTCTGAGAGAAATTGGGTTTCGTGAGGATGATATACTTGCAATTGCGAGCACTAAAAGAGGCGCAGAGTGGCTAAAGCAATTAGATTTGCGTGAGCTTAAAGAGATTTATTTGGTCCTTAAAAGAAACAAGCTTGAACCAAAATTAGTATTACCTATATTGCTAAAGGCAGATTTGTTTCCAATCTCTAAAACTGAAAAAAGACCAAGAAACTCTAAAGAACTCGAAGCACAAATATTCTACCGCATACATTTAGGCAAAAGGTATGGGCTAAGCACCAAAGATATAATAAGCATTCTAACAAAGAGGCCTGAGCTGCTTGTTTATGGGCCAAGGGCTTTTGAGCACTTAATAGCGCGCCACAAAAAATCCGAAGGGCTTAAGGTAAGGGAAAAAATAAGAAGGGGAATAAGAAGAATAAAGATATAAATAATTTGACAATATTTAGCTGATTTTGAAGCATATTGCATAAAAAATTTGCGCGGCATGCCGCTTTTCGCCAAAAAAGAGGGATTCAATGCCTTAGAAAGAAATTTAAACATTCAATAACCATAAGATTAGATATGGTTGGGATTTGGAAAGCAAAGGTTCAAAAGGGCGCACCTGCAAAAATCTGTGTGCCAGAGCACCAAAAGGCAAAGGTAGAAAAGCTTGCAGAGCAAGCTAAAGAGCTTGCAGAGGCTTCTGAAGAACCAAAGGCTTCAGGAGCATTTGAGGTTACTGACTGCTTCCAGCTTCACGAGCTTACTGTGATTAAAGGCAACGTTATAAAAGGACTTATCACAAACAAGGATAAGCTTCTCATAGGAGACAAAGGCCTGCGCATTGCAGAGCTCTGGGTCAATGACAAAAAGGTCAACATGCTGAATGAAGGTGAGGCTGGCGCAATATTTTTAAAAGCAAAGGGCATTAGATTGCAAGCAGGCGATATTGTTCAAACAACATAATGCGTTTTTACTTATTTATAAAGCCCTTGCAAAAAATTGCAGGTTGCAAAAACTATTAAGTTAAGCTAGAATTATGCGGTGCATTGCGCAAAACACAGGGTTAATTCATAAGTTTAGCAATTAATTCTTCCTTCGCATTCTTGGGAAAGAATTTAATCCTTGCACAACAAAAATTATATTAGTAATCCTTTTATCTAAAGATAATGCAGGGATACCGAAGCGGCCAAACGGACCAGACTCAAGATCTGGGGGCTTAGTGCCTTCGGCGGTTCGAATCCGCCTCCCTGCAATAAAAATATTTTCTCAATAATTTTTGACAATTAGATAAATTGCAATTGGTTTAAAGCCAACTCGAGTTTTTCCTAAAGCATTTTTGAAATTGGAAAATTATTATTTTATGCCATGCCGAGCGCTTTTTTTGCTTCAGCGCTCATTCTTTCCGGAGTCCATGGAGGGTCAAAAACAAGCTCAACAGCCACATGCTTAAGTCCGGGCATATTAGAAATCGCATTTTCAACACTTTGTTTCAGGTAGCTTTGTATTGGGCAAAAAGGATTTGTAAGCGTCATTTTGATTTTGGCATCATTGCCCTTAACTTTTATCTCGTAGATTAGGCCTAAATCAACAACATTTATGCCTATCTCTGGGTCAACAACCTTTTTTAGTTCAGCCAATATTTCCTTTTCCGAAACCATATTGATTACTTCACGATTATGCAGCCCACTGGGCAACTGCTAGCTGCTTGCTTTGCGCACTCTTGTTCTGCTGCAGTAAATTTTTTTTCAAGCACAGTAGTTTTTCCTTGTGCTTTGCCGCCTTTTAAGCTAGCCTTTGCACCGCTTATCTCAAAGAGTGCAGGGCATATCGCAGCGCATGTTCCACAGCCAATACATTTTTCATGTTCGTGTACAATTTTCATTTAATCACCTCATTAAAACCTTAACATTGACCGCTTGCTCCACTAGATGTATTGCTAAGGCTCTGCGAGCACTCACTAGGTGCTGTATTAAATGCGGAGCATATTGCTGTTTTGTAATTCTCTGATGCACGACCGCCTTCATACTCTGTTTCATTTATAAATACAGTCGGTGAGCCTTGCACGCCATACTTGTTGTTGAGCTTAACTTCTTCTTCAAGAAGCGAAAGCGCTTCATTAGCAAAGCATGTTTCTATCTTTGCGGTATCTATGCCTACTGCTGATGCCTGCTCTTTCCAGCACGTATCTATGTTTTGGATGTTGCAGTTTCCGTTGTAAATCTTCTCAACATAAGGCCAGAATTTTTCTGGTGCATATTTCCAGATGCAAAGCTGCCTTACATCTTCTCTTAGCTCAGAAATTCCGTGCATAGAGCAGTAATTTGCGTTTTCATCTATGCAGTAATCTGGATATGTGTAGCCCTCGTTTTTAGAATAAATCACAAAGTGCGGTTCAAAGTTTATCTTATCGCCAAGCAATTCCGCGACAGGCTTAAGGCCTTTTTCAGCTTGCTGACCATATGGGCAAAAGCTCATTACAAACATAAGCACATCAGGCTTGTCGCTTTTCTTGTATTCCACTGGCGTAGGCGTTGGTTGAGGTGGCAATGGCTTGTTCATATCGTAAGCAGCTGCACCAAGGATTATCTTTTTTCCGTCCTTTGTTGCAAGGATAAGGCCAGCAGGCACATCGCCCTCACTGGTTTTTATTGTTGCATTTATCTCGTAAAGCGATTCATTGTAGGAATTTACATCAAGTATGGTTAAGCTATAGCCAAGCGCCTTCAAAAAGCTTTCGTCTATGAAGTATTTTACCTTCTTGCCAACATCTGCTGCTGGCAGAACATCTATGCATGCTTTATTAGCTTCAGCTTTGTTTGTGTCAGGCACTATACAAGTGCCACTGGCAGAATTGCCGCCTTGTGGAGCTTTAAGAACAAAATAAAGTGTTGCCGCAGCAATGAGCGCGCCAATCGTGAATGCAAGAATAACGAACAGAATAAAGACCGGCTTATCAAAACTAATTTTATTCTCCTTTGGCTCAGATTGTATTTTTTTATCAGATTTCTTGCGTTTTTCCTCTTTTTCCTCAGCAGTTTTGTTCTCACGCATTTTTTCTTCAGTCTCAGCCACTGCAATCACCTTTCAAAAATGTGCAGAAGAACCTTTTTAAATGTAACCAATTCGTTTGGCTCATACGCAGCATAGCGCAGAAAGGCCAAATTTAAACCAAAACATATAAACGAAAACAAATCAACAAAACATTTTTAACTTGGAAAAAAGAGAAATATTTTATTGCTAGGAGAGTTGGTGGAAGGGGCTGGCTCATGCAATATGAGCCAGCTGCTCACATGCTTTTTTGTTATTTGCGTGCTGTTTATTTTCTTAAAAATTTTTTCTGCCCAAAATATAACTTAAATTTAAGACCTATTGAAATGTTTTAAGAAAATCCTTGCTTTTTGCACCTATGCGCTTTCCTACCTTTGCAGCTTCAGCTTTTTCCTTGCCAACTATAAGGGCAAGCTGCTTTTCATCAATTGCACCAGATATGTAAAGCCTTATTGCTTCTTCATCGAGGGCTAAGTCTTCTACTGCCTTGTCCAGATAACTCTCAAAGAACTCATTTATGAGTGCATTCCTGCTTTTCTTTGCCATCTTTGCTATTGCGTCAATTCTCTCAGCTATGTCTTGCTTCAAAAAAATCTGCGCCTTTGGTTTTGGCATAGAATCAATTAAATAGAAGCACAGCTATAATTTAAAGTTTTTGCTTGCTGTTTTAGCTTGCAATGCTGCTTTTTAGGCGAGCTGAAAGCTCAGGCTTTTAATAATTTTGAGAAAATATTGCTACAAAACTATTTTCAATTATTTTGGTTTCTTTTTGCACAAATGCGAAAAAAAGCCTGCAAAAAGCCGAGCAACAGGGTTAAAATAATTTCACATCAGATATAGAAGTGGTATAATGCCATTAATTCTTGTTTTGGGGGCTCAGTTTGGGGATGAAGGCAAAGGCAAGATAGTGGATCTTTTGGCTGAAAAAGCAGATATTGTGGTAAGGTTCAATGGCGGCGACAACGCAGGCCACACAGTTGTTGTTGGCGAAAAAACATACAAATTTCATCTGATGCCAAGCGGCGCAGTGCATAAGAAATTGTGCTGCCTTGCAAGTGGTGTTGCAATAAACCCTAAGACACTTGCAGACGAAATAATTATGCTCAAAAAAGATGGAAAAAGCCCAAGGCTAAAGATTGACTCGCGCGCTCAAATAATAATGCCATACCATGTTCTTCTTGACAATGCAATGGAAGAAAAGGCAAAGATAGGAACGACAAAACGCGGCATAGGGCCTTGCTACGCTGATAGGTCTTTGCGCACAGGCCTTCGCTTTTGCGATTTTGTTGAGCCAAAGCTTTTCAAGGCACACCTTAAGAAAGTGCTGCCACTCAAAAAAAGAGAGCTTGGCAGCTACAATAAAAGATGTGTGAGCGAGAGAAAAATTCTCCAGGAATACATGCCTCTTGCAGCAATGCTTAAGCGCTATGAGGCAGATGTTTCTCTTGTTATCTATGAGGCCTTGAAAAAACAGAAATGCGTTCTGCTTGAAGGTGCGCAGGGCTTTTGCCTTGACAACGATTTTGGCACATACCCCTATGTTACAAGCTCTAGGACAACTGCAGCCGGCGCGTTGCTTAGCGCTGGTGTTTCTCACAAATTTGTGGAGCGCGTCATTGGCGTTACAAAAGCATACTGCACTAGGGTTGGCTCAGGGCCTTTTGTCACAGAGCTTCAAGGAAAGCTTGCTGAAAAAATAAGGAATCTTGGAAATGAATATGGAACAACCACAGGCAGACCGCGCAGGGTTGGCTGGCTTGATATGCCAATGCTACGTACTGCCTCACGCATCTGTGGCTTCACTGAGCTTGCGGTAATGAAACTCGATGTCCTTTCAGGCTTGAAAAAGATAAGGGTTTGCGAAGCTTACAAGTGCTTTGGAAAGAAAATTAATGAGTTGCCTGCAAGCACAGCATTGCTTGAGAAATGCAGGCCTATTTATAGAGATTTCAGAGGCTTTGTTCTTAATAAAAAAATAAGAAATGTGCAAGAGCTGCCTAAGGAAGCACGCGCATACCTTGACTTTATAGAAAAAACTTGCGGTGTGCCAATAAGGATAATCTCTTATGGTCCAGAGAGAACCCAAACAATTTTTGTGAAAAAGTCTTGAACAAGCAGCGCTTAATTGCAATATTTTGCCCTGCACAGGTTCACTTTGCTGCTTTTTTCTCAACCTTTTTTCTTATAAATTCCATCATCTTTTTTGGAACAACATTGCCCAAAAATTTCCTAAAGGGTCCTGGCTGATAATTCACTTCTATAACTACAAAGCCCTCTTTCGTAAGGTCTGTTTCAATAAAGTCAACAGCGCATATATCAAAACCTAAAAGCTTTGCTGCTTGAATTGCACATTGCTCCATTTTTTTATTTCCTTCAATTATTTCAGCTTTGCCACCACGAGATATATTTGCGCGCCAGTCATTAGGCGCGCCAGTGCGCCTTACGCTCAAAACCTCATCACCGATAACATAACATCTTATATCAGTATTGCCGCCAGGAACAAAGCGCTGTGCTGAAATGTATTCCTCAAATAGATGCACTGTATCAAGGATTGACTGAAGCTCGTCCTCGCTTGAAACAAGCATTACGCCGCGACCTCCAAAACCGCTTATGAGCTTGAGGACAATTGGAAATCCGAACTCCTCGACAATATTGCGCATGCTTTGCGGTGATGCGCTTAGAGAAGTTAGCACGCATGGGATGCCATGCTCAGCAAGCTTTTTTATTGTGTAATATTTATGGTTTGATATCTGATACCCTTTAAGCGAAACAGGCATATATATCTGGCTTTGTTCTAGCACATGCAAAACTGTTTCACCCATGAAGTAATCGCTTGAGCCAAATCTTGGGTAGCACGCATCAAACTCGAGGATATTTGTGCCTTTATAAAGGATTTTTGAAATGCCATTTTTCTCCACAACCGTTAGCCGATTTATCGGCACAAAAAGTACTTTATCAAATACCTTACTTGCCTCCTCTATAAAAATCTTGTTATTTCCTTTATTGTAGTGCGTTGATGCAATAATTACTATATCTGCCATTTCATTACCCTCTCTCTTCAAAAAGCTCTGCAGTTTTTTCGAAAAGATTTCTGCCTGTTCTCCTTGTGAAGAGAAGCATATTCACATAGGGCTTTACCTTAAGCACAAATCCCCTGCAAAGCTTTACAGTGGCCACATCACAGCCACATATGCTTGCTGCCTGAATTGCTGTTTCTTCCTCTGTTTTTGAGAGCCTTATGGGCCTTGCATTTTTCATAGGTTGCAAGGCAACAGCGCTATCCTTTGAAGGGCGCCTCAATGCGAATACCTCATCGCCAATAACAGCGCAGTAGTCAACATCGCCTTCGATGCATTCACGCACAATTGCATTGTTGCCTTGGGCTCTCTCTGTCGATGCAACGAGCTCTTCTGGGCTCTTTGCAATCATGCTCTGAATCTTTTCACCATCTTTGTAAATTTTTACAATCACGGGATAGCTGAATTTATCTGCAGATTTTTTTATCTGCTCTATATTTCCGAATATCCTAGTTGGTGGTATTTTTATATTGTAGCTATTAAGAACACTAAGCTGCAGCATCTCATTGCTTGCAACATAATATGCCTTCTTGTGAACTTGGCAGTATAAACCCTTGAGCTCGATATAGTCAAGCAGAGGCTCGACAAACTGGGCAAGCGCAAGCGGTGTCTCAAGATAAACTGCGCTTGAGAAAGAGCTTAGATTTGATGCTTTTACTCTTGAGCCTGACATGTCTGTGAAAATTGTGAGGCCTCTTACAGGGATGAGGTTTACTGAAAATCCTTTCTCTATAAAGGCCTGCCTGAGAAGCGCAAAACGCTTCTTTTCACCTTCTACTGCCATTATTATATTTTTCATACTATGCCACACTAATACAAACAAATTAAAATATAATGTGAATATCTATTGCTCTCATTTCTTTAAAAAGTTTTTGATTTTACTTATTCTCACTATGACCGAGAAAGCAAGCGATTCAAAACCTCAGGAAAATAATAAATGTGCGGTTGGACTTGTTGAGCCAGTGGAAATTATAGGCAAAAAAGCCACCGTCAAGACGCTCGCGCTTCTTGATACAGGCGCAGCACGCTCAAGCATTGACCTTAAGATTGCGGCAAAAGCTGGCTTAGGCCCAATAATAAGTGTTCTGCGCATAAAAAGCAAGACAGAGCCAAGGGGATATGTGCGCAGAGCAATTGTTGAAGGTTACCTTGTGCTTGCTGGTGTAAAAAGGAAGGTCCACTTTACAGTTGCCGATCGCTTAGGAATGAAATTTCCAGTGCTTGTTGGCAGAGATGTGCTTGGAAACAATTTTATTGTGGATGTTGAGAAAAAAACTTTGAAAATAAACACAAAGGAATTAAAGGAAGATGAACGTGAAGATAGTGGAAGCAAAAATTGAAGACGCTGATGACATTGCAGATTTGTATCCGCATTGGGGCTTCGAATTGGCAAGGGAGCGCCTTATAAACAGCCTTATCTCAAATAGAGAGAAGCGCTATGTTGCCAGAATTAAGGGTAAAGCCATTGCTCATCTGCTTGTTCGCTATGGCACAGGGAACAAGGCTCATCTTGCAAAGCTTCACTCGCTCATAGTTGCGCCTGAGCATAGGAACAAGGGCATAGCTACGCAGCTTGTGAGGCATGCTCTGAAAAATATGCCAGCAAATATTGAGATTGTTCTTGCAGAAGTGCATAAGGACAACAAGCCATCAATGAAGGTTTTCAGAAAGTTAGGCTTTAAGCGATACGGCTATTTAAAAAAGGCCTTGAAAGAAGAGAATGGCTACAAGAACATCGTGCTACTAAAAAAAGAGATTAAGTAGCTTAGAAAATCTTGCGGAAGGAATTGGCACAGAAAAAAGCAAACCGCTTGGGAAAATGCTTCTTGAAGAATTCAAAGAAACAACAGAAACAATCTTTTGATTGTTTGCCTCAGATTATATCGGTGCCAAGCTCAAGCTTGCTTTTGCTTTTTCCTTCGAACATGGCGCGCTTTATTATGGAGCTCTTGCATCTTTGTGGCCTATATGCAGAAATTCTTACAACCTTTGCCTTTAGCTTTTTATCCCTGAGAAACTTTTTTAGGGCCACATAGTCAACTTTTTGGTCATAGCCAAGCGCAATGATATCAGGCTTATACTTTGCAATAACCTTAAATTTATCGCCGCTAAGCCCCAGCACTGCTTTATCAACAACCTTCAGCGCCTTTATCAAGCTAAGCCGATCTTTTTCGCATAGATAAGGCCTTGCACCTTTTTCTTTTAGCACATTTTCATCGCGCGCCACAACGACAATAAGCTTATCGCCCAAGGACTTTGCTTTCTCTAAGTAATGCAAATGCCCTGCATGCAATATATCAAATGTGCCAAATGCAATCACGGTTTTTATAGCACTCACCAAGAGATTATGTTGAGGGATAGATTTAAATAAATGTTAAGGATAAACCTTAATGGTGCCTAGATGAATTTAAACCCAATTGTTATGCTGAGACACCCAATAAGGTTTATTGGCGCAATAATTGAAAAGCCAAACTTCAGAAAGGCGTTTTTCATAGTGCTCTTGCCGACAGCCTTGTATGCACTCTTTAATCTTCTAAGTGGCCTTGCAATAGATGTTTTTGAAACAATAAAATATGGTGCAACAAGCTATCTTGCATGGATTATAATTGCAGCCATAATTTACTTTGTTGCATTTCTTGCGAAAGGAAAGGAAATTCGAGGAAAGTTTTTGCCAATCTTATGCGCGATTTCAATAATATGGCTTCTAGTGGCATTGTTAATGCTTGTTACGTTCGTTGCAGTTTATTCTTCACCGAAAATATTTGCGCTTATGATGGCAATACGAAAGAGCCCTATTGGCACAAATGAAGTGGCGCAGATTTACTCTTTGCTTAGCAATAAAAATATGGAAGGGTTGAAAGAATATGCATCAGCGCATGGCATAAATTTGGAGCTAAGTGATTTGCCTGCCGAAGCAGACTTGAATGCGTTTTATAATACAATGTTAATCGCAGAGGCAATTTCATTATTGCTTCTTTTTTACATTATTTTTGTTTATCCACTTTCAACAATAAAAGCAGTTACAAAGCTTGGCTATGCCCAAAGCTTTGTTTGGTATCTCATAAGCAGCTTAATAATAGTGCCATGCCTCTTCGTGCTTGTGCTTCATGCATAGGCAATGCAACATGCAAAAACTTATTTCAGAAGGCGCCACTTTGTACCTTGCGGTGTATCAATTAGGAGTATGCCCTTTTTTGCAAGCTTTTCCCTGATTCTATCTGCCTCCACAAAGTTCTTTTCCTTTCGAAACTTTTCCCTTAGCTCAATGAGTTTCTTATCTTCCGCGGAAATTTCAGGTGTTTTCTTTTCCATGCAAAGCACATCAAATATCGAATTTATTTCATTAAGAAAATCAATTACTGCTTTAGCTCCATTTTTAGTTAATAACCCGCGAGCCATTAGCTTATTAGTTTCTTTTTCAAGCTCAAATATTGCTTTCCAAGCAAGCGGCGTGTTAAAGTCATCATCCATTGCTTTTTCAAATTCTTTTCTAGCATTTGCAACGGAATTTTCAGCATCTTTACTTTTGCCCTGTGCATCAACCTCATAAAGCCTCTGCACAAAGTCATTCAGCCTTGCAAGGGTATTAGCGGCATGCACCATTGCATCTCTTGAAAAGTCAATCCTACTTCTATAATGCTTTGTCGCAATGAAGAACCTGAACACGTTTGCATCATAATTTTGCAGAAGCTCAGGCACTGTGATAAAATTGCCCAAGCTTTTGCTCATCTTCATGCCTTCAACGCTAAGGAAGCCTGTATGAAGCCAGTACTTCACAAATGGCTTTATGCCATAAGCTGCTTCGCTCTGTGCAATTTCGTTCTCATGGTGCGGAAATGCCAAGTCCATGCCACCACCATGGATATCAAGAGGTAAGCCAAGATATTTGGAGCTCATTGCTGAGCACTCGATATGCCAGCCGGGTCGTCCTTTGCCCCAAGGGCTTTCCCATGATGGCTCATTTGGCTTTTCCTTTTTCCACAACGCAAAATCTTGCACCTTTCTCTTATCATACTTGTCTGTTTCGACCCTTGTGCCTGTAATACCTTTATGTGGTTTAACCCCTGAAAGCTTTCCATATTCCTTAAACTTGCTTATGTCAAAGTAAAGGCCGTCTGCAGTTTCATAAGCATAGCCCTTTTTTTCAAGCAATTTTATTGTTTCTATTATTGCACCAATCTCCTGCGTAACCCTTGGGTAAACGCTTGCCTCTTTGATCTTCAAAGCTTTCATATCATTGAAAAAAATTTTAGAATACTTTTCAGCAAGTTCAAAAATTGTAATGTTTTGAGCATTAGCTGTCTTGATCATATCGTCATGCACGTCTGTAATATTTACAACAAGCTTTACCTTTAGGCCTTTCCATTCAAAGTATCGCCTTATGATATCAAATGCAATATAGGTGCGCGCGTGGCCTATGTGCGCGGGCCCGTTAACTGTTGGGCCGCAAACATACATACGCACAATGCCTTTTTCCTTTGGCTTGAATGGCTCTTTTTTATCGCCCAAAGTGTTATGCACATATATCATTTTCAAAACCTCAGTTTCTTTTTCCAATATGCACAAACCTTTACAGCCTTTTTTTCAGCAAGGCCTGTATATCTTTCTGGGTTTTGTAAGAGCTGCAGCTGCCTCTTAGGAACACTGCGTAGATATTTACCTAAAGATTTATCTTTAAGCACGAGCTCGATTAAGGAAGCACTATTTGGTGTTCTCTGCACAATTCTCCTGAGCTTTTCGTGTGCATTTTGGACACCTTGCAAAGAGAGCAAAACATAAAGCGGCTCTGCTATAATGTCTTGAGACTTCTTTAGATTTTGCATCATTGCAGAGCTATCAACATAAAGCCTGCTCAGCGCAGAGCGCATCCTGTTCGAGGCATAGGTGCATGCGAAAAGAAGCTCTGGAATAAAGCGCTCGCTTGCAGAATTTGTCAAATCGCGCTGATGTTCGCTTATCTGATCCATGTAAGCTGTGAGCATTCTTGGCGCGAATATTTTCCAGAAGCTCTTTATGTTTTCGAATGCAATTGGATTTCTCTTATGGGGCATTGATGAGCTCCCAACCTGGCTTTTTACCTCAAAGTATTCCGCAAGCTCTGCGATCTCGCTTCTCTGGAGATTTCTAAAGTCGTCTGCAAGATTGGCAAGAACACTCATGGTGCTTACTATCGCATGCATCAGATCTGCAAGAGCTTCTCTTGGCACTATCTGTGTCGAGCACTGCGCAGCCTTAAGCCCGAGGTTTTTAAGCACGAGCATCTCAAGCTTTTCTGGGTCTTTGCAGAAAAGCGTCATAGCATTGTATGCGCCAACAGGCCCTGAGAGCTTTCCTCTGAGCCTTGAAGAGGCAGATTCTATTGCAAGAATTCTATCGCCAATTCTACTTACATATTGCGCAAGAGCAAAACCAAATGTTATTGGCTCGGCATGCTGCCCATGTGTTCTGCCGATCTGCGGCGTTGCTTTGTAACGCAATGCAAGCGATATGAGAACCTTTTCAAGCGATTTTAATTCTGGGAGTAAAACAAGCTCAACGAAATGCTTGTATCTTAATGCATTTGCTGTATCCAACACATCGTAGCTTGTAAGGCCGAGATGTATATATGGTTTTGCATCATTGCTAACGCTTTCGCTTAGCAATTTTACCAGGGCTTTTGTCTCGTGCTTTATTTTTTCTTCTTCCTTGTAAACCTGCTCAGCATGGATTTTCTTTGCAGCAGCAGCCACTTCTTTTACAATTGCATGCTTGCATAGGCCTAGCTTTGCGAGTGCTTTTACATAAGCAACTTCAACTTGCAGCTCATATCTTATCTTTGCTTCTTCAGATAGATATTGCGAAGCCTTTTTTCCAAGATCACCGCGCATGTAGCGAAAATCAATCGGATTTATAAGCAAGAAGTTTTGCATCATTGAGAATTGTGGTTGAAATTTATTAAAATTGTTTTGTTTTATACTGCAAGGCCAACCAAAAGCCATTAAAATCCTTTTCCATAAAACATTGAAGGGGGCTATGGGGATGCTAAAAAACTATGATGTTGCTATCATCGGCGCTGGCCCAGCAGGGCTTTTTGCTGCGAACGAGCTCGCTGGCCTTGCAAAGGTTTTGGTTATTGATATTGGAAAGGAGCCTCTAAAAAGGAATACGCAAAATGCTTCAGAAGGTATTTTTGGGGTTGGCGGCGCGGGTGCTTATTCAGACGGCAAGCTTAACCTAACCTATGAGATTGGCGGCAGCCCGGAAGAGCTAAAGAGGTCTTGCCAAGAAGTGCAAGCGCTTATCGATATCGTTGATTCTGTTTTCGTGAAATACGGCGCACCAAAGCAATGCTCAGGTGTGAATGGTGAAGAATTGCAAGAACTGAAGAAAAAGGCTGAGCGTGCCGGCATCGAATTCATCTCTGGAAAGCAAAAGCATCTTGGCACAGATAGACTGCCACACATAATTGACAAGTTCTATAGAGACCTTAAAAAACGTGGCATTGAATTCATGCTTGAAACAGAGGTAAAAAACATAAAGAAAGAAAAAAATGGCTTTGGACTCGAAACAGCCAATCAAAAGATCTTTTGCAGGCATCTAATTTGCGCGCCTGGGAGAGGCAAGGCCTATTGGCTTAGGGAAAATCTACGCACGCTTGGTGTAAACACAAAATATGGGCCAATAGATGTAGGCGTGCGCCTAGAGTTCCCTGCTGAGATATATGAGAATGTTGAAAAGGTAATGTATGATGCAAAGTTCAGGCTCTACACTGAAACATATGACGACATGGTGCGCACCTTTTGCACAAATCCGCACGGCTTTGTAACAATAGAGCGCTTTGATGGGTTTGCCCTTGTAAACGGCCATGCTGAGAAAAAGCGCAAGTCAACAAACACAAACATGGCTCTGCTCAACAGAATAAACCTTACAAACCCTGTAGAAGATACAACAGAATATGGGCGAAGCATTGCAAGGCTGGCATCAACAATTGGTGGTGGCAAACCAATATTGCAGCGCTATAAGGATTTAAGAAAAGGGCGCAGAAGCACATGGGAACGCATAAGAAAGGTGACAATAGAACCAACGCTGAAAGATGTCACGCCAGGCGATATCTCAATGGCTTTGCCAAGGCGAGTTGTTCAAAACATACTTGAAGCTGTGGAGAAGCTTGACGCTGTTATTCCTGGCATAGCGTCGGACAGCACGCTTGTATATGCGCCAGAAATAAAATTCTATGACACCAAATATGAAGCAAATGAATTTCTTGAAACAAATGTGCCAGGTCTTTTTGTTGCTGGGGATGCAAGCGGCTTTTCAAGAGGCATTGTATATGCCGCTGTAACAGGCATGATTGCAGCGCAAGGCGTGAAAAGGAAACTATTTAAGTCGAATTTAAGTAAAACTTGATTTGATTATGAAGCAATATATTCTTGTGCTTACAACTACTGAAAAAAAAGGAAGACGCACAAAGCATAGCAAAATCCTTGGTAGAAAAGAGGCTAGCTGGCTGTGTCCAAATAGTTGGGCCTATCATAAGCACTTATTGGTGGAAGGGTCGCTTAGATACAAATAAAGAATGGCTTTGTATCATTAAAAGCAAGAAGGCGCTTTATGGTAAAATCGAGAAGGCAATAAAAGATCTTCATCGATATGAGACGCCAGAGATAATAGCTTTGCCTATCATCAGCGGCAGCAAGGGCTATTTAAAATGGCTTGATGATGAGCTAAAGCCTTAACTTACAATTAAAAGGCCCATTTTGACCAAAAGCAAACCTTTGCAAAGTTTTTAATAAAACAATCTAGTGCAAATTCTATTGGTGCACCTCAACGATTGCCAAAAGTTTGTTCTGCTTGATTATGATGGCATTCTTGCAAAAGAACATTCTCCTGATGAAAACGCTATTAATGCCTTAAAAGCCTTGTAAGCTCTTGAGAGATATGGCGTAGCAGATAAGGTTAATGCAAAGGGCAAAAATGCGATGATGTGGCATTGCAAGGCATTGCTATTCAAAAAGCACTTTCATAAGAAGCATCAACAAAATTCCGAAAACAAAAAACGCAAAGGAAAAAAGGCTCTTTTTTAAATCAGGCTCTCTGTGCAATTCAGGAATAAGGTCTGAAGCAGAGATATAGATAAAACCACCTGCTGCAAATGGGAGCAAAAATAAAACAAAGTCTGCATTGGAAAAAAGAAGATATGTTGCGAGGGCGCCAAGGATGCAAGTTGTTTGCGAAATGAAATTGAAGAGCAATGCTTTTGCTTTCTTCATTCCGCTGTGCACAAGGACAGCAAAATCGCCGAGCTCTTGGGGAACTTCGTGGGCAATTATGAGCATTGTTGTAATTATGCCAAACTGAATGCTTACCATAAAGCTTGCAGCTATAACTGCACCATCTATGAAATTGTGCAAGCCATCACCAATTAATATGAGCCAACTTACAGGATGCACATCACACTGCCCCTTGTGGCAATGGTGCCAGTGCAAAAATCTTTCCGCAAGAAAGAATGCACAAAAACCTACAAAAAGAATTAGAAAAGCTGTGCTTGCGCTCATATTTTCCAGAGATTCTATGAGCAGATGGAAGAAGGCACCAGAAAGCAATGCGCCTGCAGCAAAGGAGACAAGTATAAATATTAGCTTATCAAAGGAACTTTTTCTAAGCAAAAATGAGAATGTGCCGCAAAATGCAATTAAGCTGTTTATAAGGGTTGCTGCAAGAATCCATAAGAGAAGCATACAGAATATCTGGCCAGAATAAGTTTATATTTATTTCAATGCTGCTAGCAAAAATAATTAAAAGTCAGCGCAGCAAAATTCTCCTTGGCTTAGGCCTTAGCATGGGCAAAAAAGCCAGGCCCGTAATAAATCCGCCTATGTGCGCAAAGAAAGCAATGCCAGCATCCTGCTGAAGGCTTGCGATCCCAAAGTAAATTTGGAGCATAAACCAAAATAATGCATAAAACACTGCAGGCATCTCACCACTGAGGAAAAAGCCAAAGTAAACGCGCACCTTTGATTTTGGAAAGAGCAAAATATATGCACCTAAAACACCAGAGATTGCTCCAGAAGCGCCAACGAGTGGCACTGTTGAAAATGGATCGATTATGGAATGAGTAAAAACTGCACCGATACCTGATAAAAAATATAGAATAGTAAATCTTCTGCCGCCAAGTACGCTTTCTACATGTTTGCCAAAAACCCAAAGAAAGAGCATGTTGCCCAAAAGATGAAAGATGTCAGCATGCAGAAACATGTGGGTGAAAAGGGTTATGGCATCTGGATTGGCAGGAACAAACGCGTATTGCAATGCAGCTTGCTCTGGAACTAAAAAGAAGACAATTATATTTGTGATAATAATCAGCAATGTTACAAATGCAGCGCCAGAAGATCTTGCAGCACTGCCTATAGGGAAAAACCCACGCTCGCCAACCATGAATATAATAAAGCACCGCGGTATTTTATTTTTTGCTAAGCAAAATGCTTTGTTAAAGTGCTTTTGTTAAAAAAAGTCGTCCAAGGGAGGATTCGAACCTCCGACCTACCGGTTAACAGCCGGTTGCTCTACCACTGAGCTACTTGGACATTGGAAGCAAAGGCCTTGCGCATGTTAAAATAATACCAAAATATATGGGAAAATATTTAAATATGCGTAGCGCATCAAATCTTGAAAGAAAGCCGGATTATTAAAGCTAAAAACGCCAATTATTAGTAGCTTATACATAATTATTTTTACCCTTGCCATGCAACGCGCTCTACTGCGCAGCAGCTAGAAAATAAATAAAATAAAAAAGAATTTATTTTTGTTAAACAAGCCGTATTCGGATTTATTTTTGTAAAATAAAAATTTTAAACATCTGCAATGGAAAATAAATGTGTTTTAGGCAATTTAATTAAACTTTTTATAAAAAAGTGAAAACCATATAAAGAAGTAAAACTTATTTTGCCTTTTTAGTTCAATTTCCTAATATTTTTGCTCTACATAATTAAATTTTTAATTAACAAAAAGTTGAAAAATGAAATAAGTGTTAATTTTTGTTATTTTTCAAAACAAAAGCTATTTAAAGGAGTTGTGCTAATATTATTATACGTATAAGCTTTTTTGTAAAAAAAGAGGTGAGGTGTATGAAAAGTATCATTGAAAATGTGGTAGACAAAGCAAAAACTAATGAAGATACCCTGGAAGAGTTCGGCACGCCTAAGATAATGGTTGTCGGCGCCGGCGGTGGTGGCTGCAACACTATCAATAGGCTTGCAAACATGGGTATCACTGGTGCAAAACTTGTTGCTGTGAACACAGATAAACAGCACCTTTCCATCATAACTGACGAAGTGACAAAAATCCTTATAGGAAAGAGCGTAACAAGAGGGCTTGGTGCAGGTGGTTATCCAGAGATAGGTGCAAAGGCAGCCGAGGTTTCAAGAAGTGCTCTTGAAGAGGTCCTAAGTGGTGTTGACCTCCTATTTATAACAGCTGGTATGGGCGGCGGCACAGGTACAGGAAGTGCACCAATTATTGCTGAGATTGCAAAAGAGCAAGGAGCAATTGTAATATCCATGGTAACATATCCTTTTGCTCTTGAAAGGGCAAGGTTGGAAAAGGCTGAAAGTGGAATTGCAAGGCTTCAAGAGACAGCAGACACGGTAATTGTTATCGACAACAACCGCTTGGTTGAGCTTGTTCCAAATCTGCCAATACAGGATGCGTTCAGGGTTGCTGATGAAGTTATTGCAAGAGCAGTTCGCGGAATAACAGAAACAATAACGCAGCCTTCGCTGATTAACCTTGACTTTGCAGATGTACGCGCAGTGATGAGCAACAAGGGATTGAGCATGATAGCAGTTGGTGAATCAAAATCAGTTGATAAAGTTAACGAGGCTGTTGAAGATACGCTCAAGAACGCACTGCTTGACGTGAATATTGAAGGCGCAACAGGCGCACTAATTCACATTACAGGCGGTCCAGAGCTGACACTTGGTGAAGCAAACAGCGTTGGAGAACTCTTGACAGAGCACATAGATTCAAAAGCACAAGTAATTTGGGGTGCTCGTGTAGACCCGACATTTGAGAACAAGCTAGAGGTTATAGCGATCTTCACAGGAGTTACTTCACCATACATCAAGGGCGCTGCTAAAAGTATAAAGTCAGCTGCTGCAAGCTACGGAACAGGCAGAGATTTGGGTTTGGACTTTGTGCCATAAATAACCTCACCTCTGCTTCTACTTTTTTTTATTTTTTTAATTTTTTTCTTATTTTTTTATTTTCACACAACTTTTTGGATTCTGCACTGCAAATCGGTTTTTTTAAATTTTTCTTTACTGCGTATAATGGGTGGTGGCTATAGCTGCTAAAACAACCTCGTTGGATTTGAAAAAGCTTGCAAACAGCATAACATTAGGCCTCTTGCTTGGCCTTATTTTCTACACACTAGGCAAGCTAATCATCTACATACCAAGCGGGCTAATCGGCGAACAACTCCTTTTTTTGGTTCTTTTGTTGGTTCTGTATTGAATTTGGATTTCTCACGAGGCCTGCTAATAAGCCTATACATCATTGGTTTTGTTGGCTTTGTATTGGGTTTCTCTCTGGCGTGGTTCAAAGGAGTTTCGATTATAAGTTAGTTGATTTGCCTTCCAAAAGCCATTTCCACAAAGGCAAAAACTTTATCTTTTTACCTTTTATTTTTTCTTCTGCTTCGTAATCCCAAGTTATGACAAGCAAATCTTTGCACTTCAAAAGCTCGCTAGCCTTAACCAAGGCATTAATCTCCCTTTTCTCAATTTCATCTTTAGCAGAGGCATAAGTTACTTGTATAAGTTGTTTTACATCAAATCCTTCCTTTAAAACAAAATCAACTTCAAACCCATTTCCAAAGTAATAAATATTTTTGTTTGGCTCAAATCCTGATTTAAGCAATTCCTGAAAAACAAAGCTTTCCATTTGTATGCCTAACTCGTGCTTGTAGGTGGTAAAAGTATAGAGGCCATTGTCAACTACATAAGCCTTTGGCAGCGATAATTCTGTTTTTCTCACACTTCTTGAGTACTTTTTTAGAAAGAAAATCACATTCACGTCTTCTAAAAACTTTTGAAAATCATAGAGTGTGTTCTTGCTAACTTTTATTTGCATGGATTTTGCGGCATTATAAATCTTGTTTATCGAAAGAGTTTTCGAGTTTAAGGCAATAGCATTTTTTATAAAAAACTCTAATGCAATTCTGTTTTTGGCGCCATATCTTTCTATGATATCCCTGTAAATTATCAAGTCTATGTATTCTGAAAAAAATTTAGAAGCTTCAACCTTTTTAAGGGCAATATCTGGGAAGCAACCTTCTTTTAAACACCCCTTCAATAGATTTCTCGTTCTTCCGATTTCTTCACTGCTGTAAAACTTATTTAATCTATTTACCTGCAGGATTTCTTTAAATGAAAAAGGAAATACTTTCATAGTTATGCTTCTTCCTCTTAGCTGGGTAGCTATCTCCTTGCTTAAAAATTTTGAAGAAGATCCGGTCAGAAAAACATAGAATCTTTTTTTCTCGAATATCCTATAGATCTCTTTTTCCCAATTTTTAAGGTTTTGAATTTCATCTAAAAAAAGATATTTTGGGAATTTTCCGTATATTTCTTGAAATCTTGTTATAAAATTTCCTAGCTCCGCATCTATTTCCTCAAAATTTATGAAAAGATATTCATCATCTTTAAGCTCATTTTTTTTGATGAAGTGATAGAGAAAGTAAGTTTTCCCTGCTCTCCTTGGGCCAACAATTGACAATATAAAATCCTTAGTTGGTACCATTTTTATTAGTCTTTGTTGTACATCAAGAAGTTTTATATCGTTCTTTCTGTCAACTATGTATGTAGAGATTCTGTCTTCCATGATAATTATTATGGGGAAACTATTTATAAATATTTCCCTCTGAGAAGGAAAGATTTTAAGAAATATTTATTTCTCCAGGACAGGTCTCTGGCAACTCTTTCTCTTGAAAATCTTTTGCTTTGCAAAAATTCTCAAGTCTTAGCTCTCAAGTCTAGCTTAAATCCCGGCTTATTTCTTTTTTCATTCGTGCGAACCTCAAGCTCTTTCAATCCCAGGTTAGTCTGATTTTAACATGCAGTAAGCAGATGCAGCTCAGCACGCTTTTATAGGCCTTTTTTTTTTAACTTATACAAAAAATGGAATTATGTTCAAAAGGGCGATTACAAAGAATAATGCAAGCATAGCATCAGAGATTTTTTTCTTGTTGCGCTCGTTTATCTCGCCCAAGAAATAATAAGAATAGAGGTCGTTTGCAATATAGCCACCATCCAATGGAACTATTGGGAGGAAATTGAAGAGCATCACAAGAAACGAAAGGAGAAAGCAGAGCCAGATGAAGTTGTCTATTATGGCAGCATTGAAAAATGCAGATTCAATTTTGCCATCAATCTTTGCGCCAGCTTTTGGAATATCCTTCACAGTTATGCCGAAGTTAAGCGGCGGATAAAGCGGAAGCTCCTGGTTTGGTGTGATTGAAAACTCAGCTGTTTCATTCCCATCCTTAACTTTGAAAACGCGTTCTTTGAACCTGTTGCTGCTTAAAACAGTTGCAAGCTCAATCCTGTTGTTCACAGGAGTGCCATCAACTGCAACAATCCGCATTCCAGATTTTAAAATTCCGTAAGCTGGGCCTTTTGGACCATTGCAGTATGGCATTGTTTCCATGACGTTTTCAATCTCAACCCCTTCAACTACACTTAAATAGGCCTTTTCATAGGCCTTATATGCAGGGGTCAAAAAGAATGCATTGAAGAGCATGGCGATCAGAATAAAGATTGGCACTGAAAACATATTTGCAGAAGGTCCTGCTGAATAGATAAGCATGCGTTTTTCCGGCTTTGCTGCTTTCAAACCTTTTTCATCAGGTTCCACAAATGCGCCAAAAGGTAGTATGCCTAAAAGCAATATGCCTGCACTTTTAAGCCTAATTTTTTCTTTAATAGCCTGAATACCATGAGCGCCTTCATGAAGTATAAGCGCAATTATAAGCGCAGGCCAACCATACCAGGGGATAAAAACAGGCACCTTTGGGATCTTCACGCCTGGAATAAGCGGTGCAACCCCTGGGCAAACTGTCTCACCTGCAAACAGCCCCTGAACTATGTGCAACCCATTTACAACCATGAGGAAAAGGCCGAAGCCTGAAAGCCCAAACAGTGTAAAAAGAACTGCGAAAACCGTTTCATAGGCGCGCGTAAAAGGAACGCCGATAATCAAAAACTGAAATGTGAAAAAATAAAAAAATGAAAGAGCCATGCTAAAAATCGCCGTGGCAATAAGCCTATGTTTCAGCTTGCGCTCTTTCATGAAAAGGAAATCGCTTGCAAATATGCCAAAGCCAAGCACAGAGCCTAGCACTGATACAGCACTTATAAATTTGCTGAGTTTCGAAAACCTTTTTATCAACCTTTTGAACCTTTCGCTGCGCCACAATGAATAAACGACGTGGGTTTCAATTCCAGGGAGATTTTTTATAACATATGTTGAGCCGATAACAAAGACGATTACGGCAAAAGCATAGCCCAAAAGAAGCATTGGTTCGCTAAGAAAGTCCATGCAACCACTATTTTGTGAGCTTTATCCCCAAAACCTTTTCTAGCTTCCTTATGATCTTTTCTTCAGGTTCGAAAGCATTGTTCTCAATGCGCACAAGCAAAGATTCCTTCTCGAAAATTTTTTTCGCAAGCTCTTCCCTTGTGAGACCGAGCCTCTCACGAGCGCGTTTTATTTCTGTGCCAAAATCCTCAATAAGCTCTGGTGGTTCCTCAATTCTTGGAGCGCTAACCCTTTTCATCACATGCGTTGAGCTTGCAGGTTCTGGAAGGTCTCGCAGTGTTTTTCCGAGCTTTGCGCATTCTGGGCAAACCATGAGCTCTGCGCCTTCAATTTCAGCGCGTATGAGTTTGGGAAAATCATTGCCACAAACTTCGCATCGCATATGAATCAAGTAAAGATGGCGGGTTATTTTTTTAATAATTTGCATGAGGCCAAATATAGCTACCTAAAAGTTGAAAAGTTAGTAAGCTCTGGCCTTTTGCTTACCATGGCTGGCTCTGATAAATTGCCGCAACAATAGCACAAACAGGCCTGCCGGTGCATTTGATGCTCGCAATTTTTGTCTTGAACTCAACGCCTTTTATGCCCCTAGTATCTGCAAGGTCCTGAAGTGTATCTATCAGTTTCTTTTTTGCTTCTGTCACTGACTCACCGTTGTATTCAACAAGAACGCCGCGTCCATCCTGTTGAAGATACCACCCCAAGCTTGCACACGCAATCTTGCCAGGGGTGCTTTCTCTGCGCTCGCTTAGCACAACGTAAAGCCTATGCCCGTACTCTTCACTTTTCAGCACTGGTTTTTTCAGAACAATTTTTGTACCAGGAGGTAGTATCGAGCTCATCTTGAGCAAGTTATAATTAGCTACCCCCGCGTTCCAAAGCGCATTGTCAAAAGCACCAAGCTCTGTTCGGCCTGTGCCAGTACCTGATGTCACAATAATTTCCATTTCAATTAAAATAAATGTACTACAATTTTAAAAAACTTTGTTTTGAAAAAATGCATCGCTTGATTTTTTTATCGCGACGAGAAGCAAGAGCAAAAAGTGCAAGTGCTAAATTTTTTGAAAAATTTTCGACTGATTTTTCACTGAGAAAAATTTTGTAAAAAAAATTTAAGCTTTAAGCAAAAATATAAATAGGATTTTAAACAAGATGATATAATGCACAGGTTTATACTTCGCCGATTAAGGGAAAGGGCTAGAAGAGAAGAAAAAAGTGAAAAAAGAAGAATGGCTCTAACGGAAATAGCAAAGGAAATAGAACATGTCTTTCGCAGTGCCATACCACAAAATATCAAGGAGTTTATTGATATCTTGCCTCGTTTAACAAAGGAGGAAAAGCGCTATATGTTCATTGGCCTAGGAGATGCTCTAAAACAAACAAAGAGGTTTCCTCTTGAAACCAAGGGCCATATAATAGAACAAGTGCAGGAGATGTTGCGCTTATTTCTAGTACGCGACGCACGCAAATACAACATGACCCCTGCCCTGTTTGTTGCTAGAGTGCAAGCGCTCTGCAATCTCTTCAAGCCTGAAAAAAAATTTGAGGTACAATATAAGGTCAAGCATGTGTTTCCAGATGGTTTTACCGTCAGGCCTGCTTACAAGATGTATGTTCATGGCTATGGCGAAGTTGCTGTTTTCAGGATTAAATTTGACCCTTTTTTAGCTAGGGATTATATAGAGTTTGTTCAAGGCATAAAGGGGGTCGATATGCGCATGGTAAACAATATTTTGGGCAGACCTTGGTTTGAGGTATTAATGGATAAAATACTTGAAAGCACAAAGCCGATATTTGACGCAGGCGGTGAGGTTCTGTTTAAAAGCGATCCACGCTCACAGCTTTTTAAGATGATAAGAGACCGTTACCTGCAGAAAGGCGGTTCAGGAAAGCATTTGGAGTTTTATAGATTCTCGCGCAACAAGGAAAGAGTCCAGCGCATACTTGGAGCACAAACCAATACACAGCCAAAGCAAAAGTAGTTTTTATTGCTGCAATGCCAAATTTTTCCAAAGCCGCTTTTTCAGGGGTTTAAGCAGCGTATTTTTAAAATTTGAAGCAAACCTAAAAATAAAAACATTTTTAGGCCATACTTTTTAGGTGCATCAAATGGGAGTTGACCTTGGCGCACTTGTTAGCAGAAAAGAGGTTGATCTTGAGTATCTGCGCGGTCGAATTATTGGCATAGATGCGTTCAATACGCTTTATCAATTTCTTTCAATTATTCGTGGCATCGATGGTTCTCCTCTCATGGATGCAAAGGGGAGAATCACAAGCCATCTTAGCGGCCTATTGTACAGGACCTCAAACCTTGTTGAAAACGAGATAAAGCCTGTTTTTATATTTGATGGCGAGCCAAGCAAGCTTAAAGAAAAAACACGTGAAGAGCGCACAAAAATAAGAACAGCCGCTGAAGAGAAATATAAAGACGCATTAAAAGAAGGCGATCTTGCCAGTGCAAAAAAGTATGCGCAGCAAGCAGTGAAGCTCACAAGCGAGATGATTGAAGATTCAAAAAAGCTCATAAAGCTCATGGGGTTGCCAGTCGTTCAGGCACCAAGCGAAGGTGAAGCTCAAGCAGCGCAGATGGTTGCAAAAGGAAAAATCTATGCTTGTGCAAGTCAGGACTATGATGCCTTGCTTTTTGGCTCTTCGCTTCTGCTACGAAACATTGCAATAACTGGAAAGAGAAAATTGCCAGGCAGAGATGTTTACATCGATGTGAAACCAGAGTTAATCTCGCTTGAAGAAACCCTAAAAAACCTCGGCATAAGCAGAATAAAGCTTATATGGATCGGCATCTTAATTGGCACAGATTTTAATGAAAAGTTTGAAGGCATAGGCCCAAAGAAAGCCCTTCAGCTTGTGAAAAAGCATGATTCTTTTGAGGAAATAATTAAGGAGCTTGGCCAAGAGCCAGCATTTGATTATAAAGAAGTTGAGGAAATCTTTCTATCGCCGAAATACTCTGAGGACTTTACACTTGAATTTGGCACGCCGGATTTAGAGGGAATAAAGCGTTTCCTATGCGATGAGCATAACTTCTCTGAAGAGCGCGTTTCGAAGGCTTTGGAAAAGATAAGCGCTGCGCTTCAGCACAAGGGCTCACAAGCACGCCTAGATGCTTGGTTCAGGTAATGATATGCTTGCAGGTGTGCTTTTTTCAGGGGGAAAAGATTCATGCTTAGCGTTGCACATCGCTTCAGAGCAACACGAGATTGCTTGCATGCTCACTGTTTTTTCAAAAAATCCGGAGAGCTTTATGTTTCACACCGCAAACATAGAGGTTACAAGGCTCCAGGCAAAAGCGATGGGGATAACACAATTAACGGTAAAAACTGCTGGCGAGAAGGAAAAAGAATTGGAAGATTTAAAAGCGCTCATCGAAATGGCTTACAAAAAATTTGGGATCAAAGCGATAGTAAGTGGTGCTATTGCATCAAGATACCAAGCAACGAGAATAGAAGAAACATGCAAAAAGCTTGGCCTGAGCTACATCAACCCGCTTTGGGGTATGGACCAGCTTGATATACTGAAAGCAGTTTTAGAAAAAAAATTTGAGGTAATCATCACAGCCATAGCAGCATATCCCCTTGATGAATCTTGGCTTGGAAGACGTATAGATGCCAAAGCAATTGATGAGCTGGAAGAGATGCGTGAAAAATTCCGCATAAACCCTGCTGGCGAGGGTGGCGAATTTGAAACACTTGTGCTAGATGCACCAATGTTTAAAAGCCGGATAAAAATAGTTGAAAGCGAAAAATATTACAAAAATAATGCTGGCATTCTAAGGATAAAAAAGGCTTTGCTTGTCAAAAAATAGCTTCAATCGCAAACAAGAGGCACGAAAACAAAATAACCTGGTGCAAAGAAACTCTTAGTGTTTTCCTGCAAATCCTTTTCTATAACCTGCATCTGCTGCATCCATCTTGAGCCAACCGGTGCAACTATTCTACCACCTGGAGCAAGTTGCTTGATGAGTTCATCTGGCACTTTTGGGCAAGCGGCTGAAACCAAAATCCTATCAAAAGGGGCTTCGTTTTTAAGCCCTTTTGAACCATCGCTAAGCACAACATCGATGTTCTTGTAGCCAAGATTTTTTAATGTGTGGTTGGCTCTTTTTGCAAGCTCTGGAACTCGCTCAATTCCGATAACCCTGCCATTTTTGCCAACAATTTCAGATAAAAGTGCAAGCACATAACCTGAGCCAGCGCCAACCTCAAGAACCTTTTGATTTGGCTTTGCATCAAGAAGCTCGAGCATCGCTGCAATAGTGCTTGGCTGGGAGATTGTTTGGCCATAGCCTATTGGAAAAGCAGAATCAATGTATGAAAGGTTTTTCATATTTTCTAAGAAAAACTCCTCCCGTCTCACTTTGAGAAATGCATCAATTATTGGCTTGCTTTTAAGCGCTCCGCTTGAAACCATCGCCTGCACTAATTCCTTCCTTTGCTTAGAAAAATCCAATTACATCACTCCGGCGATAAAGGCCAGAAGTGCAATGCCCATTGCAAGCTTTGTAAGAAGCTGGTTGCTTTTTGGATTTGTAAAAATTGAAATTATAAAAATCAAATCTGCGATGATAACAATCACGAGGTAATTTATGCTGAGAAGCCCTAAAAGCCAGGGCAGTGGGCTCATCGCCACAGCTGCAAGAATGAATAAAGAGCCAAGATATTTTGCGCTGCGTTGACCAAAAACTATCGGCATTGTTTTGAGGCCGAGCTTTTTGTCACCTTCAAGGTCTTCAATGTCACCAAAGATTTCCCTACCCATATTCGAAAGAAATGCAAGCAGCGCAAGCATAGGTACTGCTCCAAGGGTTTCTTTGCCGACAATCAGAGCACCATAGAGAAAACTAGATGCAACAAACCAAGAGTCTACAACGTTACCTATGAAAAGCATGCGCTTGAAGTTCCTTGCATAGTATATCTCAAGAGGCGTGTTTAAAAGTGCCAGAAGCAAGCAGTATGGATTCTCCGGCGAGGAAATTAAAAGTGAAAAAACTATGGCACTTAAAAAAAGCACATAGGAGTAAAGCAGCGAATGCCCGCGCTTTATCCTGCCAGAAGGCAGAGGTCTGTGCGGCGCATTTATTTTGTCTATGTGATAGTCGTAATAATCATTTATCACTATGCCTGCCGCAGCAAAAAGAAAAACTGCAAGCATGCCAAAAAATAGTTTGAGCTGAGATAGTGGATCAACAATAAGAAAACCCCTTGTCGCAACCAGGAAGCCAACTAAAACAGCGATTGAGGCAAGCAAGCAGTCTGCAGGCCTTATTATCTCAAGATATGATTTTGGCATATGTAATAAATGCACTAAAACTTATTTAAAAGGTTTCAGAAACCTAGAAAAACATCTTTTTGCTAGCGGAATGCAAAAAAAGGCAAAAATTTGCTTGAAGCTGAAGAAGCTAGCTTTCACTTCACTGTCTTTCTTGGTTTCCTTTTTGGCCTAAGACGGCTGCTTCCGCACTTCCTGCAGTGGTCTGGCTTTTTCCCTGGGGAAGACCTATTTTTTGCGTTGCAGCTCATGCATACCCACACATTTTCAAAGCGCCTTTTTAGTGCTTCGGAAGCGAGTGGCATAAAGGTCACCAATTAATAATTTATATCAAAGGCCTCAAAATTGCTTTTAATTGCAAAGCAAATCAAAGATACAAAACATTGTGCTGTGTTACATTTAAAAAACATTTTCTTGGCATAAGTTTGTATTGCAATAGTTTAAGGGTAACGAATGTTTATATTTATTTTCTACAGTAAAAATAAAAAAGGAATAGCAAGCAATGTGCTTTTTGAGACTGATTTTGCCCCGGTGGTGTAGCGGTCAAGCACCCTGGCCTTTCAAGCCAGTAGCCCGGGTTCGAATCCCGGCTGGGGCAATTTTTATTGAAATATTTAAGAGGTCTGAGCTTAATAGGGCTTGCATAAAAGCATCTATGCGGTGCTTCCTGCTTCTTTTTTTGCTAAAGTCTTCAGTTTTTCTTAGGTCTTAGAAAGATTTTTATTTCTGCAAAGAATATATTTGTGGTATGAAAAAAACCTTGCTGATAATTTTCCTTTTGTTTTTTGCAACAGAAATTAGTGCAACAGGCCAAGATCCTGGCCCAGATCCTGACCAAAGTAATGCGAAACTTGAAATCAAAGAATTTTCATCTTCGTGCATTCAAGTGCTAGCAACGTACAAGATTGCAATTTATGCTATAGTAGAGAGCACTTTTGAAAATGTGAATCATAGCGAATGGATTAACTACATGCCAAAATGTGAACTTAATGCAGACGAGCTTGGATTAGAAAATGCACCTATGAGCACAAAAATATTATCAATTGATTGCGACTTTTTTTCAGGGGAATGCGAAAAGTTGAAAACAATGCATATAAAGGAATCAAAAATTCCTTATGAGGATATTATTCATGCAAAAATAAGGTGCTACAATGACGCAGGAATTGAAAAAACTGCTAAAAATGAATTTGATATAAGTGAATGCAAGAAAGAAGACACCTCTGCGCCAGTAACAATAGTCAAACCAACTAAATCAGAACTTGAGTCCTGGTACAATGGCCCAATAAATGTAAAGCTAGAATGCTCTGACTATGGAGGAGTTGGATGCAAAAGCGTTTTTTACTACAAAGTCAGCGTGTCAGAATCTGGCTTCGCGGATCTTTGGACCTTAATAAAAAATAATCAAAACGATTTAAGTCCTCTGAAAGATATGCTTAAGGATTCTGACAACACAGAGGTTAATTTTACCATAAATGAGCCTACACTCATAGTGTTTGCATCAGAGGATGTTGCGAAAAATTTTGAGAAGCTACAGTATATCTATGTAAAAATTGACGACAATAGCCCAATAACAGAGTATTCTGGGCCTTTTGATGAAAATGTAATGGGAAGCGCAACAATTATACTTTCCTGTAGCGACCCATCTGAATGGCCTATGCAAATTGACTTGCAGCTTTCATCTGGATGTAAGAAAACAATGTACAAAGTGGATTCAAGCAATTGGATGCAATTTTCGGGCAAGATAGAGGTTAGCCAAGCTGGGTGCCATACAATAAGCTTCTATTCTGAGGACAATGCATCAAACAGAGAGGCTCTTATGGAGAAAAATTTTTGCATCCAGCAGACAGCAGTTGAACCTCTAAAAATAACCTCTGGCCCAAATGTAACTATAAAAGATTACGACTCTGTTGAAATAACTTGGAGCACAAATAAAAATGCTGATTCTATTGTAAGCTATGGCACCTCATCAAATCTCGAACTAACAGCAACAGGCAAAGCAGGGATAACGCATGCAGTGCAAATATACAATCTAAGCGAGAAAACAACATACTACTATAAGGTAATTTCAAATGCAGAAGGCGAAAAAATTGAAAGCCAAGTGCTGTCTTTTACAACGCCTGCCAAAGAACCTGAAGAACTAAAAATCGTTGATTGCCAGATTTCAGCAAGCGACACGAGCGCAACAATTGCTTGGCAAACAAACATAAACGCGTCATGCGATATTTCTTTGTGGGAGATTGGTAAAGAAGCGCAGAGCATCCATGTTTCCGACAATGAAGTGAAACACATCGCATCATTGAAATCGCTTGCAGAAAAAACCACATACAGCTATAGGATATCGTGTTATTCTGGAGCATTATCAACAAGCAAAGAAGGCTCATTTACCACGCTAAGCAAAGAAGAGTCAACAGGTGGAGAGAAGAAGGTTGATATCGAACAACCTTTCTACCCTGGTGAAACCTTTGGCAGCATAGATAAGAGTGCAACGGTTTCTTTAAAACCAAAAATAAATGGTTTGAATGTAACACCAAGCACGGCTTCAGCCTATGAAAGCGAAATATTTAGATTTGATGTTGACATAGATTTCTCAAAGCCTGGCTTTGAATACATTTGGGACTTTGGCGATGGAACATCATTAAAAACAACTGATGCTTCTGCATATCACGCATATATACTTGAGGGCACAAATCAGCAAGAGTTTATTGTTAAAGTTTTTGTAACAGATAAAAGCACTGGCGCGCAGTATGGCAAAGCTGAAGCAAAAGTTATTGTCAGAAAGGCAGAACTGAAAATCAAGGTTATAGAACCAAGCACAAGCACAATGCTACCAAAAGACAAGGAAGTAACCATTACTGCTGCTTTTTTAAGTGCAAACAATGAGATCTTAAGTCCGACTTATATAACCCGCTATGAAGCATATGCGGGCAGCGAAAAGCTTTACTCAAAATTCGTTGAAAATCTTCTCGTAATCAAGTATAACCCCAGGCTTGTTGCGAGCAACTATGAGCTCATAAAGGTTAAGGCTTCTGGAAACGTTGAAGGGCGCACTGTTGACATAATAAATTATATACCATTGCATTTCAGCCCACTTCAGCTAACCATTTCAGGCAACCCATTTGAAAATAAAAAATATTATTTTGGCTCAAAAATATCCCCGCCACTTTACAGAATGGAATTTCTGCTTAAGCCAAATACGAAGATTACAAAAATGCATTATATTGTAGCAACACTTGAAGGTGAAAGCTACAGAGAAAGAGTAGCTACAACCATTAGCGAATATGCATCATTCTTTGATATAAGCCACAAGATTACAGAAGACGATGTAAAAAGAGGGCTTTACCTAAAACTCGAGGGAAAGGATATCTATGGCAATATCTTAAGTGAAAAACTTCCAATATTCGCGGCAAAGGATAACCCAGCCTTTGATCTTGTAATACATAACAAAGAAAAATTAGTTGCAATGCGTGGACAAACTGTAAATATAGAGGCCAGCATCCAATCAATCAATGGATTGCAAGGAAAAGTAAGTTTCGAATGCGAAGGCAAAATTGCTGAGAATGCAAGCTATGACGCTGAAAAGAATATCTACAGCTTTGCTTTTAAGGTTCCAGACAACTATGGCTCTACAAAAATTGACTGCATAGCGAGAGCATCTGATTCAAAAGGCCTGAGCTATGAAGACTTCGAAGAATTTAGCATACCAGTTATTTCCGATATTTATGTGGAATTTTTATCGCCAAAACCAGGCATTAATGTTGTCAGCCACCCTTTGGACACCATAGAACTTGATATTAAGGATTCTAGAGGCATGCCTATTGAAGAAAGCCTTGAAGGTTTTATCACGATTGATGGCAACAGGTTTGCGATAAAAATAGAAAGGTTTGGGCAGAGGCACATAGCAAAGATTCCGCAGCCGATTGGCTTCGGCGAACATAGCATAAAGCTCGAGATACAAAAGCCAGCATATCATCTGCAGGAGCTTGTAGTAAAACTTGTCATGGGTTTAAGCAGCTTAGAGATCGCTATGATAGCTGTATTTTTTGTTATTATTGCATACTTATCATACAGGCTGTCAAAATACTGGGAAGAAAGAAGGCTAATGAGAAAACAGCTAGAGCTCGAGGCGGAGAATTTGAGAGCGCTCATGAACAGGCTAAAGGTCGAGTATTTCAAAAAGCACATAGAAATGCATGAATTTAAGGAACGATATAGTGAAGCCCAAAAGAGATTGAGGGAAATAAGGGCTCTTTTAGGATTAAAAAACAAAAGGTGAGAAAAAGGCCTCAGAATTCACTGAAGCTTAAATAAGATGCAAAACATTCAGCAGTTTTCAAAGCGTTAATTTAATAAATAACTTAATATTTTTTTATAACGGTGGTACAGATGCAACACGTCGTATGGTTCCGTGAGGTTCATGCAAAAGATGCTGCGCTTGTTGGTGGAAAAGGCGCAAACTTAGGTGAACTCTCCAATGCAAATTTTCCAGTGCCGAGCGGTTTCATAATAACATCGCTCGCGTATTTCGATTTCATAGAGAAATCTGGGCTCAAAAAGGCAATACTTGAAAAAATAGATAAGCTGGATGTGGATAACACAGAGGAACTTAAACGCGTATCAGCTGAAATTAGAAGCATGATAAAAAAGGCACAGATGGACCCTGAGCTTAAGAGGGAAATTATAAGTGCATATTCAAAATTAGGTGAACAACGCATAGCATGGCTCACATCAAGCGAGCAAGCATATGTGGCAGTGCGCAGCTCTGCAACTGCAGAGGATTTGCCAGAAGCAAGCTTTGCTGGGCAGCAAGAGACATATCTGAATGTGCATGGCTGTGCAGAGCTTTTAACTGCTGTTAAGAATTGCTGGGCATCGCTTTTTACTGCAAGAGCAATATTTTACAGAAAGAAAAAAAATTTCTCTACTGAAAAAGTTGGGATTGCTGTAATCGTGCAAAACATGGTAAACTCTGAAAAAAGCGGTGTGATGTTTACTGCAGATCCAACAGGAGATACAAGCAAAATTGTGATTGAAGCATGCTTTGGCCTTGGCGAAGCCATAGTTTCAGGCAGCATCACCCCTGATACCTACATCGTGGATAAAAAAACCCTGAAGATAATTGACAAAAAAATTCGATACCAGAAATGGATGCTCAAAAAGGATGCTGACAAAACTAGAAAGATAAAGCTAACGCAACAAAAAGGTGCAAAACAGAAGATAAGCGATGATAAAATAACTGAGATTGCAAAGATTGGAAAGCAAATTGAGGAACACTACAAGGCGCCGCAAGATATAGAGTGGGCAATAGAAGGCAGCGAGATAAAAATCTTGCAGAGCAGGGCAATAACAACGCTTTCGCTGAAGGACAAAATGGAAAAGGAAATGCAAAGAAGGGCTGAGGTAGAAAGGGTTGAAAACGAAATTATTGTTGATGGCCTAGCAGCAAGTCCGGGAATCGTTACAGGCAATGTTGTTGTTGTGCCAACAATTGGAGATATTGGCAAGGTAAAAGAAGGCTCAATTCTTGTGACAAAAATGACAAACCCAGATTGGGTACCAATCATGAAAAAATGCGCAGCGATTGTAACCGATGAAGGTGGCACTACTTGCCATGCAGCAATTGTGAGCAGGGAGCTGGGCATACCTTGCGTTGTTGGAACTGAAAATGCTACAAAGGTACTCAAGGATGAAATGGTTGTTACTGTTGATGGCTACAATGGCTATGTTTATAGGGGCGCCGTGCAGCTTAACATGCCAAAGAAAACAGTTGATAAGATAATAAATCTTGAGGAAATCGACCAAATAGAGGAAGTTTTGAAGCTTGAGCTTCAAAGTGAAGAAGAACAAAGATTCAAGGTTCTACAGGAAAGGGATGTTTACACTAAGCCAAGAACAGGCCTCAGAGGGATTGCAGAGGAAATAACGGAGAAAAAAGCAGTTATGGAAGAACTTGGCGAAGAGAAGAAGAGGTTGCAAGAATTGCAAAAACATGTTGAGGACATAAAGGAAGCTCTCAGAAGAAGCGAAGAGGAAAGGCATAAGATTGCAAGTTTCAAAGAGGAAGCTCGGGAAATCGTAAACAAATTTGGAGAAATAAAGGCTGAAGAGCTAAGCAAAGAGCAGCTTCAGGAAGAGGAAAACATGATTATAAACCTCCTAATGGAAATAGCACCAAAGGTAAAAGTCAATGTTGCACTGCCAGATGCTGCGGAAAGAGCTGCGCAAACAGGCGCAGATGGCGTTGGCTTGCTTAGAGCAGAACATATGATAACTGCAAGCGGAGTTCACCCTGCAGAATATCTTAGGCGCAATGAAGTCGATAAGCTTGTTAAAGCAGTACACGATGGCATAGAACAGGTTATTTCAAAATTCAAAGGCAAGCCAGTATGGTACAGAACATTTGATGCAAGAACAGATGAATTCAGAAACCTTGAAGGCGGCAAATATGAGCCGCATGAAGAAAACCCGATGCTTGGATGGCACGGCATAAGGCGCGATCTTGATCAGCCCATGCTTTTGAAAGCACAGTTTATTGCAATAAAGCAGCTTTTAGATGAAGGTTATAGCAATATAGGCATAATGCTACCTTTTGTGCATTCTGCAGAGCAGATTAGACAAGCAAAGGAGATTGCTAAAGAGGTGGGACTAAAACAAGAAAAGGGCGTTCTTGAATTTGGCGTAATGATTGAGGTTCCTTCTGCCGCGCTTACAATAGACGAAATAATTGCAGAGGGAATTGACTTTATCTCATTTGGCACAAATGATCTAACACAGCTGACGCTCGGCATTGATAGAAACAACGAGCGCATACAGAAATATTTCAACGAGATGCATCCAAGTGTGCTAAGACTGATAAAGATGGTGATAGAGGCATGTAAAAAAGCTGGTGTCAAGACATCCATATGTGGCCAAGCTGCCAACAACCCTGAGATGGTAAAAGTTCTTGTGCAGTATGGCATTGACTCTATTTCCGCAAACATAGATAGCGTTGAAAAGGTAAGAAATATTGTCATGAAAGAAGAGAAGAATCTGCTGCTTGAAAGGGTAAAACGCTTAGCTGAAAAAGCATAAGAATGCTGGTCTTATGGCAAGGCTTGTGTTAAATGCAGATGAAATTGCTGGGGAGATAAAAAAAAGGAATGCTAAAAAGGTTCTACTGCAAGCGCCGGCTGGGCTAAAGAGAAAAATTGTGAAGATTATCCCAAAGCTTGAGAAAGATACTAAAGCAAAAATATTCTTCGCTGCAAACAGCTGCTTTGGTGCATGCGATATCCCTTTAGGGGAAATTGAAACAGCAAGGCCTGATCTGATTTTACACATAGGGCATGCAAAGATGCTAAATAGAAAAGATGTTGTCTACTTTCCGCTGAGCTATGAGTTTACATCGGCAGAGAAGAAGCGCATACTTGGAGTGCTTTTAAAAAAATTAAAAAAGGTTGGACTTAAAAGGGTCTCAGGTGTGGCATCGATACAATATATTGGCCTTCTTAAATGGCTTGCAAAAGAATCAAAGAAGCATGGCCTAAGCATTGTTGTCAAAAAAGGAAAAAGTGGCGTTGCAGGGCATGTGCTTGGCTGCGAAACAAGCGCTGCAAGCTCAAATACAAAGAAGATTGTTTTTGTTGGAGATGGAATATTTCATGCGCTTGGCATAGTAAAAAATGAGGGAAAGGATGTGCTTGCTCTGAACCCGCTTTCTTGCAGCGCTCAATGGCGTGGCCTTGAAAATCTTTATGAGATGCAAAAGAAACACAATGCATTGTTGTTAAAAGCACAGCAAGCAGAACACTTTGGGATAGTGATTAGCTCGAAGCCTGGGCAGTATAACGAATCGCTCGCACTTGAGGCAAAGAAAATTCTTGAAGACAATGGAAAAAAGGCTATTATAATAGTTGCAGACGATATAACAGAGCAAGCCTTGATAGATTTTTCTCTTGATTGTTACGTGATTATCGCATGCCCAAGGATTGCAGATGATCTGCCAAATTGGAAAGTGCCAGCGATAAGTTTTGAAGAGCTTTTGCTTCTTTATGGCAATGATAGAAAAACTACTCGCTTGTAATGCGTGTGCCTACAAAAGGCTCCCCGCGCACTGCTTTTTCAAAGTTTTCAAGGTCATTGCCATTGAGGATTATTGTTGGGATATTAGAACGCTTTAACACGAGGCATGAAGGGAGGTCAAGCACAATATTCTGACCTGGTTTGCTCTCTGCAAGTTTAATAAGGGAAATCAGTCGATTATATGAGAGCTGGGGATAAAACTTTGCCCTTGGATTTTCTTTTGGATCTGAGGAATAAACCCCATCAACATTTGTGAGGTTGATGAAATCACCACCTAGGCTTTCTGCAACAAGCGCTGCTACGCAATCGGTTGTTATGCCTGGCAAGAGGCCTCCATAGATTGGTATTTTTCCAGAGTCAATTATCGGCTTTGCTTCAAGCACATCTGTAAGAACCTTTGGGTATGCTCTCTCAATTGCTTGAATCACCAGCATAGCATTTACCCTTGTCACCATTATTGCAAGCGAGTCTGAGGCAAAATTATTCGCCCCAAGAGATTTTGCAGCAGCAATGTAGTTTCTACAAACGATGCCACCGCCGACAACTATTGCAAATCTATAGCCGGAATCATAAAGCTCTTTTATTTTCTCTGCAAATTTGGCAATGTATGTGACATTTGGCTTTTCCTGTGCCACAAGCGAGCCACCAACAGAGAGCACAATTGGCCTCTTATTGAAATCAACGCTTTCAATGCCAAGCTCAGAGGTTTGCTCAGCTTCAGAGCTTTTTGATTCATTATCAGAGAATATTTTGAAAAGGCCTTCATCAAGCATACCGGCACCTCTTAAGGTTTTTATATCTATAGTAGTTTTTATATTTAAAACCTATACATGGCTACGGCTCGAATATGCGCGCTGTTGGCTAGCTTTTTGAGTTCATGAGTTGGTAAAATGAAAAAGGATTTTATAGTGGAGATTGACGAGAGCGAACTTAACCTGTTCAACAAGAAACTTAGGACCTTAAGCTCTTTCAAGGGCAACGGCACAGAGCTTATCTCGCTCTACATTCCCTATGGCGCAGATAGAAGTGCGATAATGACCCAGCTTACAAATGAAAAAAGCCAGAGCTCAAACATAAAAGACCCAAACACAAGGAAAAACGTTCAGAGCGCGCTGAAGCGAATAATAAACCTGCTTAAACAGATTGATTTCAAGATTCCGCAGAATGGCCTTGCAATTTTTTGCGGAAATATTTCAAAGCAGCCTGGCAAATCAGATATAAGGCTTTTCACTGTTGTGCCGATAAAAAAGCTCGAGACAAAGATGTACTGGTGCGACTCAGAGTTTAATCTTGAGCCATTAAAGCAGATGATAATAACAACTGAAATATATGGCATAATAGCCATTGATAAAAACGAGGCGACTGTTGCAATATTAAAGGGAAAAACATATGATATTGTGGGGCGATTTAAAAGCAACGTTGCTGGCAAGCAGCGTGCAGGTGGCCAATCTGCTAAGCGCTTTGAACGCCTGCGTGAAGAGGCTGAGCATAATTTTTATAAGAAAGTTAGCGAAGCTGTAAACCAGGCATTTGTGCCATATGAAAGCAAGCTCAATGGCATCATCATCGCAGGCCCTGGCTTTACAAAAGAAACATTCCTTGAGAAGGATTTTCTTGATTATAGGCTCAAAAACAAGATTTTGGGTTTGGTGAGTACCTCATACACTGACGAATATGGTATAAAGGAGGCAATCGAAAAAAGCAAAGATCTTCTTAAGAATGCCTCAATTATAAGAGAGAAGGAACTTGTTAATGAGTTTCTTGCGAGTGTGATAAAAACCGGGCTTGCAGTCTACGGCGAAAAGGAAACAATCGATGCACTTAACGCAGGCAAAGTAGCAACCTTGCTGCTTAGCGAGAAGATAAACAAGACTGTGTATAAGTTAAAATGCCCTAACTGCGGCTTTGAAAAAACACTTGTGATTGATGAAAGTGAAGCGCCAAACCTCAAGTGCGATAATTGCGGCTCAGAAATGGAAATTGTTGAAGAAGTGGATTACATTGAGCTTTTGATGGGAAAAGCAAAAAAAATGGGTACAAAAACAGCGATAATAAGTACCGAAACAGATGAAGGCGAACAGTTCTGGAAAACCTTTGGTGGTATTGCGGGCGTGCTGCGCTACAGGTAGTTCAAGAATTTAAGCGAGGATAAGGAAATGCGCAAAGCAAATATTGTGTAGTAGCAACTTATGCAAGTGTTTGCAATGACCGGAATAAAATATTTTTTTACAAAAACTGAGGGAATTGGCGGAAAGATAAGGCATAGATATGCTGATTTTATCGTTGAAGAAATTCATCAAGAACACATATGCAATGTGGAAAAGGATTCTGTGCATGCGTGCTTGCAAATCCCTGAGAATAAAGAAAATCTTGAATACTTGCATTGCGACCTACAGAAGACAAATAGAGACCTGCATGATGCAATAAGACAGATTGCAAGATTTCTGCATTGCAGTTCAAAGAGAATTGGGTATGCTGGCCTAAAGGACAAAAGGGCAATAACATGCCAGAGGATTAGCATATGGAAGCCTGATGTTGAAAAGCTGAAACTCTTCAGAAGCAACAGCATCGTGCTGCGCAATGCAATCTGGCAAAAAAATGCAATCGAACTTGGTATGCTTAAAGGCAATAGATTTACTGTTACAATCAGAAACATAGACTTAAGTGAAGACATGATAAAAAGCCGAATTGAAAACTGTTTCGAAGAGATGAAAAAAGGCATTGCAAATTATTTCGGTGCACAGCGCTTCGGCGGCATAAGGAAGGTTAGCCATCTTGTGGGAAAAGAGATAATAAAGGGGAATTATGAAAATGCAGTTATGCTTTATCTTTCATCTGTGGCGCCTGAGGAAAGCGAAGAGGTTAAGAAAGCACGCATGCTTGCAGCCAAACGTGAATTTAAAGATGCGCTGAATGCTTTTCCAAAAAGCTACAGGTATGAGCGCATAATGCTTCATCATCTTTTGGGAAAAAAGGATGACTTTATTGGGGCATTGAGAAAGCTTCCTAGGAAAATACTTTTTCTTTTCACACATGCCTATCAGGCGTATCTTTTCAACGAGCTTATAAACAAAAGGGTTGAACATGGAATAGGCCTAAATGCAGTGGAAAATGAACCAAGTGAAAATGGTATTGCATTAGGCTTGCTTCCTGGCTTTGATTCAAAGTTCTCACCTGGTGAAATAGGAAGATTGGAGCGAGAACTTCTGAAAGCTGAGGGGATAGACTTTTCAAAATTTAGGGTAAAAGAGCTAAAGGAATGCTCAAGCGCTGGCGCAAGGCGTTGTGTAGCGATGTTTCCACAAAATATGGCGCTTCTTAGCATCAGCGATGATGAATTTTTCAAGGGAAAAAAATGCTGCACGATAACATTTGAACTTGAAAAAGGATGCTATGCAACGATACCTCTGAGGGAAATAACAAAGCTTGAGGACATAGCATAGTGTCACAATTTAAATGTTATTATATAGAAGAATTATGCTGGTGGGCTCATTGTATTTGGCCATTGCACTTTGCATTGGTTGTTTTGCAGTCACCTATATTGTGGTAAAAAAGGTTGCAGCATACAATAAGAAAATTGGAATAATGGGTATTGATATAAACAAGCAAGAGAAGCCCATGCTGCCTGAAAGCACTGGCATCTCACTTCTCATTCCGCTTTGGATTGTAAGCCTTGCAATGTTCTTTTTTACACGCGATTTTATACCTCTCGCATGGGCAACAATGGTGAGTGGCTTTTCGATTGTAGGCTTTGCAGATGATACCAAACACAAATTTGCTGCAAGAACAATCCCATGGAAGATAAGGGCATCTATAATAGCGGTTATATCTTTGCTTTTTGCATTTCTTTTCTTTCAGGGTAACGTGCTTCTTGTTGTTCTGGCAGCGCTTTACCTTGCAGGTCTTGCGAGCTTTGAAAACACATTTGCAGGGCTTAATGGTCTTGAAGCAGGCTCGGGTCTCATAATATCTCTTTTTGTCGCACTTTTGATCCAAGGCACGCAAGCATTTCCTCTTGCGCTTGCATTGATCGCATCAATATTTGCGCTCCTTATACTCAATAAATACCCAGCAAAAGTTTTCATTGGGGATTCTGGAACGCTCCTAATAGGCTCTGCAATTGCTGGCCTAATCATAATGCAGAGATCTCTGCAGCTCATGATTTTGACATTCATGTTTTTCACACCGCACATGATGGACTTTCTGCTTAAGATAATAACAAACCCCCATGACCCAAGCCAAAAGAAAGAGCTTCCATATGTGCTGAACGCAGAGGGTAAGCTTGAGGTTCCAAAGAGCGGCAAGCTTGACTTTGCAAAGATGCTCATCTTTCTTTTTGGGCCAAAAAGCGAAAAGGCCATTGTTTTCATAATGTGGCTTATCGTTGCAATCAATTGCTCTTTTTGGTATTTGCTCTGGTACTTCCTTCTCAAATGAAAAGAATTTTATAAGCAAGCGCATGAAGGCAAAAATTAAGCAGTTGCTTGCATGCAATAGCGCAGCAATTACATGCTATGTTTTGCATGGAAGCTTAAAGCATTGGTTTTATGCAGAGCTATTTTGACCATTGTCAGTATAATAGGCTTCCTTCATAGCTTGTGCCTGCTTGCTAAATTTTGGGAGAAATTGCATTGTTGTCTGCTTCCTTTTTCGAATTCCTGTGCCATAGGGAAAAAAGAACAAGCGAAAGAGCCGTGGGAAAAACAAGCCTTGCAAAATCAAATATTGCAAGGAAAGATATTATCTGCACTTGCGAAATTGCTAATCTGCTGGAAAGAAGGATATAGCTTGTGACCTCAACAAGGAAAAGACCCCTTGGTGTAAATGGAACCCTTTCAAGCACGGCAATTATCACAAAAAAAGCAGCAAGGCTTTCAAGAGGCAAGAAAATGTTGAGAGAATAAAGGGAGAGAATAAAGGCAAGGAACTCAAAAAACCATGCAGCAATGCAAAGCAAGAAAAGATATGCAATGCTCGAGTTTCCTTTTCTCAAATAGTCGGAATAACCAATAAAAAACTCTGAAGCCTTTTCAAAGATTTTTATCCTAGCTGAAAATATTCTAAAAATTTTTGATATAAGCATAGCAGCTCTCTTGTTGAGTGGAAGAAGGAAGAGAAGTGCTGCAAGAAACACAATGCTAAGGCCACTGAGCATAAAAAAAACAATTGGAAGGTCAAGCCTTACGCTTGTTAGAAGAAACATGATTGTGAATACTGAAAAGATAAGTAGCGCAAGGAACTTAAGACCTTTTACAAGCATGCTTGCACTTATGCCTTTTGAAAATGAAACCTTGTGCCTTTCCCTAAGAAGAAGCGCACGCAACGCATCTGTGCCGAGCTGTATCGGTGTGAAGGATGCAAACATAGAGGATAAGCTTACAAGCAAAGCATCTTGGTAGCTTACTGGGTGCTCTTTTCTTATGAGCCAGGCCCAGGCAATTGACCACACTATAACAGAGGCTAAAAAAGAGGCAGAAGCAAGTGCAACTATTATTGGATTTGCTTTTTTCAACTCGTTTGCTGAACCAGTATAAAGCAAGATTACTGCAAAAATTGCTATTAGGAAGAGCAAGGCAATTAGCGCTTTCTGGAAGCTCTTTGCAGTGCTGCTTTTAAATCCATTAAACTGGTACATTTATCTCTTAAATATAGAAGAAATTTAAAAATAGTACTTTTGAGGAGTTGAATGCAAAATGCTTTGCTGTTTGGCAAGCATATTTAACACTAAAAAAGCAAAAAATAAAAAAGAAAAAGAAAAGAAAGGCGTTAGCCTTTCTTTATTTATTTCAACAATTTGTCCAGCTCTGCGATAAGCTCTTTGGCTGCCGCTTCCGTGTCTGCAGCTGTGAAACCAGCAACAATAATGTCGCCGGTCACGAGCTTGTCAACCACGTAGTCGCCAGCCTTTTTGAGCCTCTCGCTCAAGGCTGTGCCGTCGCTCAAGACCAGGTCGCTTGGGGCAAGTCTATTGACTTTCCAGCCACCAATGATTATGTGTGGCTTGCCGCCCACAGCTTCCTTGTCCTTGTAGACGAGCTGGCCTACAGGCACCAATACCTTGACTGTAGCTGGTGTTGCAGTTACCTTGACATTGTCAAGGACTACGCCACCTGCTGGGCAAACTGTTGGTGTTACTGTAACAGTGTAGTTTACTTTGTCAACCTTTATCTTTGTGCCGGCGCTTGTTGTTACTTCCTCGCCTTCCTTTGCAGTGAGCTTCTCGCCTGTTGTTGTAACTGTTGCTGAAGGACCTACCACGTCAAACTTGATGTAAAGTCTATTCTCAGGTATCACAGCAAGGAAGTAGTCGCCACTTATGTCGAATTTGCTACCATAGTCAGACCATGCCTTTTGGATGTTGTCTGTTGCGTTGTAGTTTGTCATGTTTAATGCCTGAGTTGTATCTGCATTGGTGTATTCAAACTCATAGCCTGACGGGCTATAGTTGGTGTTTCCGAAAGGCGCCAAGCTGCCGTCGTCTGTGTCTACGTATATTGTGCCACTACCGTGCGAGTCTGGCTCTGTAAAGGTAAACTTTGCTGTGTAGTATGCGCCACTTTTACCTCCGCCAAGTGCTGTATCATTTGGCACATAGGCATAGATATCAGGTGTAAGATCCTCGTCTATGTCTGTACCTGCAAAAGCTAAGTGGTAGCCGTTCTTCTCATCAAGGCTTGTGTTTCTCTTGTCATAAAGCAGCCATATGTCGCCATCTTTACTATAGACATATGCGTAGTAGTAGTTTTTGCTGTTGTCGCCTTCGAGCTTTACCACTGCAAGGTTTGTTGATTTGTCTGGAGCTCCTTCTGCATCGAAGTAGAACTTGTAGTTCAAAGGCTTTCCACCATAGCCAGAAATGCTGTTTGTTGCTGCTGTGCCACTATCAAATGACTCGTCCCATATCTCAAAGTAGCCGTTTGTATCAAGGTACAGACAGTTGCTTGAGTCCACGGTGCTTGCAATAACCCACATTACGCCATTGATATCGTAAGATTGGCCTTGGTTTGAGTCGACATTTACAATGCCTGTGTCTGTTACAATGTACGAGTTTGTACCACCATTGTAATTTATCTCTACTGGAATGCCGTTTAGGTAGTCGCCATCGCAGACCTTAACGTGCTGGTTGCCTGTAGTCATCCTGAAGTAATACTTCTGGTTGCCTGCCTTGTCAAAGCTAAACTCTTCTTCTGTTGAGCTGTCCAAACCAGATATATACAGTGGAATCTCGTGCTGTGTGTCGCCGCTATCTGTGTAATATATCTTTTGGTCTTTTATCTTGAGCTCTGTCAGTGTCTCGCCGCCCTTGAAGCCGTAGAACTTCACTTTAGCAAAGCCGTAACCCAATGTGCTTGTAGGCTCACCATTAAGGAATACAGCTTCGCTATTTGCTCCTTTACCTGTAAGGCTGTCAACACTTGCGTATATTGGGCTCTTTCTGTCCCATTTGCTGTAGCCCTCAACAGCAGCGTTGTAAATCTTTATGTAATCTATAACATCTCTGTTGCTTTCATTACCAACTGTGCCAGTAGTTGTATGCAGGTAAGTCTTCCAGTACTTCTTTGAGCTTGATGTTATTGTTGGGTCATAAGGATATTTGTCTCCGTTCTTAAGCTGTATTGTGTTTGTGCCTATTGTAATAACCGCATATCCCTTGCCGCTTACATCTTCCTTACCTAAGGAGTGGATGTAAACAGAGGTTTCAAGAGGATACTCGCCGTTTACATAGAATGTATTCTCAAGGAAAGTACCTGCGGAAACCGAATCTCTTGTATCAATCACGTTGTTTTCTGCGTCCCTAAGCTCGAACTTACCATAGTACTGGCCTTGCAGCTGGTTATATGTCAATGTTACAAACACTATCTCTAGTGCTTTACCAGCATAGCTGCCCTTACCTGTAAGCCCTGTGATGCGCTTCTCGTCAGGACCTGCATAGAATGTGTATTTGTTTGATTCGTCGATGAGCTTTACCTCTGAGCTCGAAGCACTGAGCACTGTGTACTTCTTTCCAAAGAAAGGCACAGTTATGGTGTTCATGTCGCCTTTTGTGTAAGGATATGGAATACCTGCACTAAAGGTAACCTTATAGTAGAAGTCACCTTCGTCGTCTAAGTAAAGAACAAGGTCCTTTACATCCTTGTGGTCCTCAAACTTTGCGTCTGGGCTTACACCAATGAATTCCTTCACTGTCTGTGTATAGCTTGAACCATTGTATGTGTAATTCCAGGTCTCATTGAGGAGGTTGCTTATCTTTGCGTTGCCGAATTCCTGTGTGCCGATCTCTGTGCTCTTTACTGAGTCTAAATAGGCATCATCATATGTGTATGCTGTGCCTGCTGCATAGGATGTCTCTCCACCAATTATAAGGTCAACGCTTAGATCGCTTACTGTTGCTGTTGGCTTAACACCCTCTGTTGTTGCTCCTCCTTCGAGCGACTTCTGAACGCTTACTGGAGTCTCTGTGTATGCTAATTGTGCTATTCTTGTTGCGATGTTACCTGCCCAAATCGCATCGTTGCTAGCTTTTGCACCTACAACGATGTCAACAGCTGGTGTGCCATTTGTGGTGTTTATAATGTCGCCCCTTGTAAGTGTTATCGCTGAAACAACTGGTGCTAGTGCTGTGCCTAGTAATGCAAGACCTGTACCCAAAGCCACAAGTCGCTTTACGTTCATTTTTTTCATAGGTCTTTTCACCTCACCTTATTTATTTGACCCTCTCCATAGATATGATTAGGAGAAGGCCTTTATTTTTAGTATGCAGTGCTTTATTTAAATATCTTTCGTTTTTTGGCCAAAATGAGCAAAATCATAAGGGAATTAAGGTAAAAAATTCTATTTATTGTTGAAGTGCCTTTCGTCAATTTGCGAAACCAACTTTTCATTTCTGGTTCCCCTGAAAAAGCTCCTTGTAAAATGCATCTATCTCCGCTTTTTTAAGGTTTCTCGCAATATATGCGTTATATTTGAAAATAAATTCTGCCATTTCGTTTAAGGCTTCCTGAAGATCAAATGCGGTGAACTCTGCCTTTGCCGGCCTTATAACCTCAATTGCACTTGGCGCATAAAAATACATTAATTGAACCAACGCAGTGAAGCTTTTTACCCCAAATGCCAGCTCTATGTGCCCTGTGTAAAGCTCACCCTGTTTTTCTGGCTCAGCATGGCTTATGGAATACAAAACAATTGCTTGCTGTTTCTTAAGAGATTCCTCAATATGCTTCATTTGCTCCAAAACCGCCTTTTTGCTCAGCCCCCTTGCCTCAATATATGCTTGCAGTTCTAGCTTTGGCTTCGCCTGCTCCCTAATTTCCTGTTTCTTGCGAAATTCGGCCTTTACTTCTTCAGAAAGAGAAAACAAGCCTGAGCTTTCATTTACAACTTTGAGCGCCAACATTTCTTTTAGAGCTTTTTCAGTATCAAGAGGGTTTTCGCCAATAGCCTTAGCAAGTTCTTCTAAGCTAAGCGATTCCTCAAGCAAAGCATAAGCAATCTTTTTCTGCAGCCAGTTAAACATTGCCATAAAGACACCTTAGAAAGAAATCAACTCTTTCATTGTATATATCCCAAGGTTCTCTTTAAATAACTGTTGCTAAAGGCCACAACTGAAAATTTGCTAAAACCTCAAGCGGTCTTGCCCAGGTATTTTGCGAAGACAACTGATTTAAATTGTTTTGCAAAAGAGCTTATTATGGGATTTAGCTTTATAGCGCTTGCGGCAGATTTAAACAAGTTTGCTGAAGGCGCGCAGCACATGCCTGAGCTTGGCTCAAGCGCAGGCCAAAAAGCAAGCGAGTTTATTACAGGCCTTGCAGGCAAACCAGAAGTCCTTGTAATAGGCATTGCCCTTGTGATAATTGCAATTGTAATGATTTTTTTTATTAAGAAAATAATAATTAATTCAATCTTGGGGCTGATTGCATGGGCAGTGCTTAATTACTATTTTAAGATTCAGCTTCCCTTCATCCCAAGCCTTGCAGTAAGCTTAATCTTTGGGCTTGCTGGCGTTGGCGCAATGCTCGTGCTGAAATTTTTTGGCTTGCTTTAAAATCGCATACAGGCAGAGCCTGCGGCAATTAAAACGCAGAGCAAATGCAATCAAGCGATCTAAGGCATTTGCCTTAACTTAAAATTCTTATGTTCTCATCGCTTGCTATGCTGCTTTACTTTTATGCCCAAATTGTATTTGCAGTACTTGCATCTTCCATTTTTGTCAATCGCCATTAAGGTTATGTCATAGCCAGCACGCTCTATCACTACCTTTTTGCAATTTGGGCAGTAAGTTTGCTGAGCTTCAGGTATGTTGCCTAAATACACATAGCATAAGCCTCGCTCTTTTGCAATTTCATAGGCTCTGCGCATTGTAGCTAGCGGCGTTATTGGCGCGTCCAACATCTTGTAGTGTGGAAAGAATCGCGAGAAATGCAATGGCATGCATTTATCGATGCTTGCAATAAAATCAACAATGTCTTCAAAGTCCTTATCAGTGTCATTGTGGCCAGGGATTATCAGGTTTGTGACCTCAACATGAACACCTTTTTCGTGCATTAGCTTGATATTTTTTTTAACAATATCTATGTTTGCATTGCCGCACATCTTTCTGTAAAAATCTGCATTGCCTTTAAGGTCTATATTTGTTGCATCAACATATTTTGCGAGCGCTTCGATTGCCTCTTCGCTCATATATCCATTGCTCACCCACACATTGTAAAGCCCTTGCTTTTTTGCAAGTGCCATGATGTCAAGTGCATACTCAAGGAAAACCGTTGGCTCGACATAGGTGTAAGAAATTCCATCAAGAGCTCTTTCAAGGGTATTCTCAACAATCTCCTCGGGGGTTGTCTTAGGTACTTTTGAAATATCTTTTTCAACAAAGTCTTGCGATATATCGTGGTTTTGGCAGAAGAGGCAGGAAAAATTGCAACCATAAGTGCTTATGCTATTGCAATAAGTGCCTGGCATGAAATTAAATATCGGCTTTTTTTCAATAGGGTCTGCTGTGAGGGTAAGCGCTCTGTTGTAAACAAGCGAGTAAAGCTTTCCGTCGATGTTCTTGCGAACCCTGCAAAAGCCAAGGCCTTGCGGTGCAATTCTGCAGTATCTGCTGCAAGCTGTGCACTGCACAAAGCCATCATCAAGTTTCCTATAAAATTTTGCTTCTTTCATCTTCGCACCTTAGGCCAAAGTTCACAACATCCTAATTTATTTTTTTCTTACATAGTTATTAAGTAATTATTTTGTGTGGCTTGCATGCAAGCATATGATTGCGATTTGCACATCCATGGCCTTTATTCTGGCGGCGTAAGCAAAAACATGCTTCTTCCAGAGATTGCAAGGCAGGCAAGGCTTAAAGGCTTGCAGATTGTTGCAACAGGCGATGTGCTAAATAAGGAGTGGCTCGAGCACCTGAAGAAAAATCTTGTTGAGGAAGATGGGTGCTTTAAAGAAAAAGAGGTTGAAACCTATTTCATAATTGGCGGGGAAATCAATGATGCTGACAATGTTCATCACCTGTTTTTCCTACCAGACCTAGCAAGCGCTGAGATGCTTAGAAAAAAGCTTGCACCTTTTGGAAAGCTAGATGGCATTGGCTTTGGAAGACCCTCAATTAGCTTGCATGCCAACGAGCTTGCAGAAAAAATAGCTGAATGTAATGGGATTTTGGGTGCTGCGCATGCGTTCACCCCATACTTTTCTGTTTATTCCCATTTTGACTCTCTTGAAAAGTGCTACAAAGAGCATTTGAAAGAGATTGGCTTTATAGAGCTAGGCCTAAGCGCAGATTCTTACTTTGCAGACCTCATCGCTGCAAACCATGATGTTGCATTTTTAACATGCAGCGACGCGCACTCTCCATGGCCTTATAGGCTTGGCCGCGAGTTCACCCGCATAGAGATGCGCAAGCCATCCTTTGAAGAGCTAAAAAAGGTACTGCTTAAAGAGCGTGAGCGCATAAAGCTTAACGTAGGCCTTGACCCAAGAGAGGGCAAGTATCATTGTACAGCATGCAATCGCTGTTACTCAAAATATTCCCTTGAAAATGCAAGAAAGCTCAACTGGCGCTGCCCGAGGTGCAGGGGAACAATAAAGAAAGGCGTTCGCGATAGAATCTTAGAGCTGGCAAATTTTGCTGATGAAGTGCACCCAAAATTTAGGCCACCTTATCTGCACATAATTCCTCTTGCTGAGATAATAAAGTTGGCGCTTGATGCTCGAGACATAAATGCTGAAATTGTGCAGACAAGCTGGTATGATCTTGTAAATGCTTTTGGCTCGGAGATAAAGGTTCTTGTGGATGTGTCAATCCAAGAGATCGCAGAGTTTAACGAAAAGATTGCAGGGAAGATTGAGTCATTCAGGCAAGGCTATGTGCTTTACATTGGAGGCGGTGGTGGCAAATATGGCGAACCAATAATCTGCTCCTCTGCAGACGAGCTTGAGCTGAAGCGCATTGAATACAAAGGTTCTCTTGAATGCGAAAGCACATTCAAAGGCCAAAAAACGCTTGGGGAATTCTGATTCTGACAAAAAAAGCATTTTGGAATGCATGCCATATTTGGCAAATTGCTTTTGAGTTCTCAAAGTGCTCTTGAGCTTCTTAACGATCGAGGGCCAATAGCAGAATTGCTACCTTACATAGCTTGGGCCTTCTTCTGGGTGCTGTGCCTCAGGTGGTTTTGCTGAAAGCTCGCTCAAAATCTGCTTGAATGCATCGTTTATGTTCTTCGCTTCTTTTGCAATCTGCCTCATGTCTATTTTAAAACCATAGCGTTTTATGAGAATTTGAAGTATTTTCTCTGCTGCGCCATAGTCGCCATATATGAGCTTGCTGCTTGTTTCGCCCATAAGGCATGCACCTTTTATGCCATGCTTTGCAGCTATGCCAAGGATAAGGCCTGCAGCACCAGAAATAAGGCCGGTTTTCATATCTGTCTTTGCACCAAGGGCCTTAAGCTCTTCAAGAATTTTTTTATCTGTGGCTGCTGCCACAACATTTGGGTCGCGATGCATTCTGGCATCGCCGATGTTTATGCCTGCAAGCGTGTATATCTCCTTGACACCTAGATCCTTGGCAGTTTTCACTATAGTTTCAGCAAATTCATAATGATCTCGCAGGCTTGAAAGCCTCGCATCAAGTGCCGGCTGCACAGGGCCTGCAAGAAATAAAAAATCGCGTTTTTTGAACGTGTATAGATAGAACTCGTCTTTTATCAGATCGAGCATTCCTTCATTTATGTAAACACTAGGCGGAAATGAGTCTGAGTAAATGTTTGCAATCTTTTCTGGCTTCAGTTGCTTTATAGCATAATCCACAACAATTTTGCCCACAAGCCCTATGCCTGGCAGGCCTGTGAAAAGAATCGGCTCATTAAGTTTTCTTTTTTCATATAAAAATTCAACCATTGTGTTCATACCAATCTTCCTTTTTATTTAGCAGAAAATCTTAAAGCCTTTCACCATATTTCAATGCTCTTTTTATGAAGAAGTGCCTCAAAGCTTTTTAATAATGGTTAGTTCCTGCCAGTTGCCTTTTTCCATTGCCTTTTAGCTCGCACTTCTATAACCTTGAATCTCGCGCTTTTTTAACGCTTTTTTTCAATTGTCGCAGCACCCTTTCTTTTTTCAATCTCTTTTATAAGTTTTTCACTTACTGAATTAAGCGCACGCTCAGCTGTTTTGTAGTCATAAGCCTTGCTCACGAGCAGATATTTTCCACCGCCGATGTATGTTGCGTTAACCTTCATGTCCTGCGCTTCCTTTAGTGCAATTTCAAAGGCCTTTTTTATTGAATCGATCGCATCTGGCTCATAGCTCTTTATTTTTATGACTGCACTTACCTCCTTTTCAGGAATCTCTATGCTCTTTGATATGAGATCCAGCAATGGCTTAACATATTCCTTAGGAACATCCTGCAATGCTGATTCGCCTTCAAAAATAGCATCTTGAAAGACGCTCATGAGATTGCCATGCTTTTGAATCAGAGGCTCTGCGATCTCGGCCCATGCCTTTTCGAATGGAAGTTTTTGCTGCTTCGCAAAGATTTCAAGTATTTTGCGAGCTCTCTTAGAAAGCTCCCATTCCTCAATCTTTGCCTTTTGCTGAGATTCTGAAACCTTCGTAAGCGATAGATCAATCTGCTGCTTTGCTTTGTCAACATGTATTACTTGAGCAGCTCTAATCTGATTTGGCCTGACATAGCTCCTTATGTTTTTTACCCAACGCGAAGCAACTTGTGAGATGTGCACAAAGCCCTGAATGTTATCATATTCTAAAAGCTCGGCAAATGCGCCATATGGCAGCACTTTTGTGATTTTAATCACAACGATTTCGTTGAGCTCAGGCCACTTTTGCAAGAAATACACCTACAAGCTAAGCATTTTAATATTCCCTAAGTTTTTTTGCATCCTTCAACTTTATTCTGTGCGCAGTGCTTTCTGCCAGAATAGCATTGCAAACGTTGCATTTTATTTTCCTTGCAGCGCAGGAAAACACAACCTGCTCATTGCCGCAAGCGTTGCACTTGATGCGCCAGAAACTTTCGTGTTCAACTTGGAATTTTTTATCCATGGCATCACCTACTTCTTTATGGCAAGCTTCCTCGAAATCAATATCTCTGCAACATCCTGAGGGAGCTCAATAAGTTGGTCCTTTTTGTAAGGACCAAATTCTTTCATGTTTGCGCCTACAAAAGCAGGCACATCTTCTATTATTTGAACAGAAATTGTATTTAAATGCTTTTCTTTTTCTTTGCTCTTTTGCTCCGCAACAAAGATGCCATCGAGGTATTTTTTATACTCGCAAACAACCTTATAGATGCTTGAGAAAAGCTTTTTTTCTTCGCCGCTAAGCAAAGGCTCTTGCTCTGTTTCTGGGCTCATCGCTGCATGAAATGCTTTTTTGAGTATTTTCCTCTCGCGTATCTCAAGTATCTCTCTTGCCATGCGCTGGATATTCAAAAAATCTTCAGACGTTGTTGAACCTTTCTCAATATTTTTCAGATACTCTGCCTTTTTTTCTGCAAGGTAATCCTTGAGCTCATTCAAGAAATCCTCGCTAAGCTCCGCAAGCTGTTGGCTGTTCTTTTCCTGCCTGTGAATCCTGCGAAGCTCTTCAAAATCTATCTTAACCACCTCAATTTTGGCAAGCTTTCAGGCCAATTTAGCTACACCTTTTGCCAAGAGATATATTGCTGCGTATTCAGGCAATTCTGCAGATTCTTTTTCAAAAGGCCCAAAGCAATTGCCTGCCATTTTAAATCTTGGTGCCTTATTAATAAAAACCTTTATTTGCTGGTTGCCAAAAGCCAAAGCGTGCTCGAAAGGATTGAAATCTTTCAAGGCTTGCAAAGGAAGTGTTTTTGCGATGAGGCCTGTTGAACCATGCAGCGTATCTGGAACACGAACTATTTTGTAGATATCTACAGAGGTCTGCCTGTCAAGCTTCACAGAGGCTAAGCGCACAGCATTCTCAATGAGAGATTTCCAAAAAATTGAAGCAACTTTTTGGGAACCAATATATGGTAAAAGGCCATTCTTTATGCTTTCAATTGCTCTGGCCTTATTTTGCACAATATAAGATGCAAGCTCCCTGCCGGCATGCTTTTGGCTTGTTGTAAGCGAAATGCAGCCATATTGCACAAGCCAGTCAGCATTCGCCTGTTGAATAGAATCTATGAGAAATTTCAGCACCCTTGCTTGCGCCCCCCTTGCTTCAGAAATTTTTGGGCATTGGAGCATCTTGCCAGAAATATCAAAGCCGTTTCTTTCAGGCGAAAAGCCAGCAAGCGTCAGATAATCAACAAGCTCAATGCGCGCTTCTGCAGATAAACCTCTTATTGCCTTTTCCCTCACATGCACATGAAAGCCTGCATTGCCTGAAAAATTCACTGAAATGCCCTCAGAAAAGCCTAGCTCATCCTTGAGAATATCGAGAAGATAAAAAACCTGCTTCTTTGTTTCTCCGATGCACTTTTCGCAAGGAAATTTGTACTGCTGCACAGTTTCTGAGCAATTTGGACATCTCTGTGGCGTGCCCTTTCCGCTGCTGCCGCAGCTAGCGCAAAACCAAAAATCGTGATTTTCTTTGCAGTCGCTGTCGATATCAGAAACATCAAATTCGTAGATTAGGTCTGCACCAATAAGGCCTTTGTTTTCCATAGGCCTTGCTGCAGGCTCTTTATAGTATGCAGCAGAATACGAGATAAAAAAAGGCGCCTCTGTTCTGAGAAAAATGTTTAGCTCTGAGTAATCTGAAAAATTCATGTGCCTCTTTGAAATCTTCTTACCAAAGTCACCTATGCCAAACTCGCGCTTTTCAATCTCTGGCACGCTCACAACATTATGCCTTGAATAAAACTCCTTGAATTTTTCCCTTAGAAAATTTTCCTCTGAGCCATTGCTCATCTTAGCTCACCTTTTGAGCTTCGATTTGCTTGCGATAGTACTGCAATGGATTTTTCACATTGCATTCAGCAATGCAAAAACCATAGCTGCGCATCTTTGCGCAGGATATTGGGGCATAGCGTTTTCCTGCCTTGCCTTTGACAATTCTCGAGATGTGATAGCGCGTGATTTTCTCGTTGTAGTTCGGCGCATGCGAAAATGCTTCCAAAATCTTATCTTCAGGCACCCCAATTGCATTAAGGAATGTTGCAAGTGCAAACCTTTCCATGTGCGCAATATTTTGGCCAGCAAGCAATTCGGAGTATATCTTCTCAATGCATGGCGGTAGCGCATTAAGGTTTGCACTTGCGCTTATTGCTTCCTTTTTCTTTGCAAGAGATTCGTTAAGTGCTTCAAAGGCAAGTTCCTTAAGCTCTTTTGGAATATTCTCAACAGGCACTGGCAACGATGCAAGCACTGTTCTCCTGACTTTTTCTGCAATGAAACGAATCATGCGCTCCTCTTCAAGGAAAACCTTGCCGTGGGAAACCTTTTGGTTTACAAGCTTTAGAGAATCATCTCTGCTTGGTGCGCTTAGGAAATCAAGGAGAGAAATCTCAAAAAGGTCAGGCATTTTTCCAGCGCTGTGCACAATGGAAAATTTTAAGCCAAAAGCATTTGCAATTGCACCAAGCTCTTCATTAGCAGCACCTGGCCTTTTCGATTCTCTCAAAAATTCAACCGTGGCTTTTTGCATCGAATTCGCAAGATAGAAGAAATACTTCTGGTTTTCGAGCGCAGAGGCCATTATCTTGGCCACAGGGTATGCAAGAACATATCTTTGAAGCAAGTCTTTATCATTCGTGTTGCTTATAGCATAAGGTCTTCCAGAAAGGGCGTTTTTCAGTATTCCCTTAGCGATCTCCTTTGTTTGGCTGTCAAGCTCGTCCAATGAAGGATTGAGCTTTTGCACTATTGTTTTTGCCTTGCTTGAGAAAGGATAGCGAGCCGCAAATCGCAAATCCTCCACAAGAAATTCAACCATAAAAAGCTTCTCCACCAAAGTGGTTTTAAAAACTTTTAGGGCTTGGTTCCGTTAAGGGCATAAGGGCTTACCGAATTAAGAGATAACAAAAGCAGGTGAGCAAGCATATTGTAAGCATATGAGCAAAAGTTTATGCTGAGAAGAGAAATTAAAAAAAGAAGTGGTATTTACTTGGTATTTTGAAAAAAGCCAAAATTCAGAGAATCATGTGCGCAAGGTAAAATTGTATTTTTGCTGGAGCAATGTTATAGCTTATTCTCATCGGCGTCTCGCTCTTCAGCTCAAGCAAGATTGTTTCAGAGGGCTCTGCCTCCTTGACAATATTGTCAAGAAAATTCAAAGAATATTTGCCAACAACATTTGCTTTTGCCTTCACCTTCACAAGGTCTTGCTGCTTCGCTTCTGTCTTAAGTATGCCTTGCGATCCCCTGGCTTCTATGAAAAGTTTTGAATTGTCAACGCGAAACACAACGCTGCTCTCGAAGAGCGCCGCATCTTTCAAAGCTTCCTGCAAAAGCCTTGCTTGGATTTCAACCCTCGCATCGTACTGTTGCTCAGGGATTTCAGGCTCTTCCTCTAGAACGTCTATTAAGGGAATTTTGAAAGTTCTTTGAAGAGTGGAAAGTATTGTTATGGTGAGATAAGAATCCTCGAGGTCCATCAAGATTGTATCAGCTGGTGAGGCACGCCTCACAACCTTGTTAAGCTCTTCAATGTCAAGGCCTATTAGCGTTGGCTCAATTGAGAACTTGTCAAAGAAATCCTTCGGTGCAAAATAATTCACCAAAACAATCTGGCTTGGGTCAATCGCCTTTAAGGTAAGGCCTTGCTCATTGAAGCGAAAATTTGCTTCCGGAATAAAATTAGCTATTGCACGTATGGCATTTTGAAAAGGCTGTATTTTTGTAATTTGTATCATGCCAACACCCTGAGTTTAAGTAAAATAGGGGGGAAGAATTTAAATTGTTTGCCTAAGCTATGCAGCACTTGCAAACCTTGGGCGCTTGCAATTGCGTCAAAGCAATAAGCACAGATAAAATAAGCTTGCAGCTAAAGTTTTTAATGAGCTTGATAGCCCAAGAGAATCACATTCGCATTTCTAACGCTCGGTTGCAGCTAAAGTTTTTAATGAGCTTTTGGCATCTTGGCCAAAATCAATTGCAAGTTTCACTCTACATCAATTCGAGGCGCTAAATAGTATGTAACGCGCGCCTTCTCATTTGTGAAATCCATCTTAAGCGGAGCGTCAGTTTTTAGATATAGTTTTATCTCATCCTCACTAGCTGGCGCTTTCAACATGTTTTTTAAGTAGTCCAGAGGAAACATTGCCTTGCACTCTTTTTTCACATCAAATCTTTTTATCTCGGTCTCATTCTTAAGCGTTTCATTCCTAAATGTGCCCCTGCTGCTATTTGCAGAAACATAAAAGTATTCATGGGTGACGCCAAGGATTATATGGCTTGAAAGTATTTCAGCGTCTTTAAGCGCATCTTGCAAAAGGCCTGCCTTTATGATAAGCTCTGCCTCAAAATCAATCTTTGGGTTTGGAAGCTGCCCTTTTGAAACATCAATAAGGGGCATAGAAAAGCTTCTTTGCGACTTGCCCTTGAATTTTATCGTAAGGTTTGATTTCTCAGGGCTGAGCTCAAGGATAAGTGCATCGTCTGATTTTGCTCTTGAGATAATCTGCCTAAAATAATCCATGTCAACGCCAAGCTTGATTTCTTGCTTTACATCAAACTCTTTAAATGCATCTTTTGGAAGTTCAAAATCAACCATCGCTATCTGGCTTGGGTCTGTTGCCTTTAAGGTAAGGCCTTTTTCATCAACGATGAATTCGGCTTCATCAATTAGCGCTGCTATTGCTTCAACACTTTTTCTAAAGCTATTTGCGCTTTCCATTACAAGCTTTATAAAAATCACCTCAGTCCCTAAGTTTTCCCCAGAGTTTTTTTACCTCCCTGAATAAATTAGCATCAAAGTCTTTTAATTCTTGCGCAAGCTCTATGTTGAGCGTTAAAGGCTTCACTGCTGAAGGTTTTGCAAAAACACGCAGAACCATGCCACGCTGAAGCCCTTTCATCTTTGAAATATCTTCAAAGGCAAGCACTGCTTCTGCAGTGCCATCAGAAACAATTGCAGTTTTCGCTAAACGATTAAGGGAAACAATGTTAACAATGACTGCAACCCTTGTTTCGTTCCCTTTTATTTCATCCAAAAAGCACTCCTTTGCAGGAACTTGTCTTGGCTGGCCTTTTGGCTCAAAATTTTGCGCGTCTTCAGCAGGCAGCTCCATGATAAAGATAAGTGATTGAACAATTTTAAAGGTGATGTTTGCAAAAAAATAGCTTGCTGCATAGAAAAATGCTTATAATTGCTAAAGTTTGCACTCTGGCTTAAGCCTTGGCTTGCTCATTTTTCTTGGAGTATTTTGCGAAAGGCCTCTGCCACTGAAGCGCTGCTCTCTGGCTTAACTTTTGCAGGAATTGAAAGCACAATATCTATGCATTGGTCCTTCGTAAGGTTTGCCTTTAAGCCTGTTTCAATAACCTTTTTCAAAACATTCTCGTGGTCATAAGATGGAAACTCTGGCGCATTTAGAATTGCATTTATCACCTTTGCTTTGTGTTTTTTTCCATATATCTTAATAAGCTTTTCTAGGTTCTTTTTGTGGTTGCTCTTTGCAAATCTTGGAAAGACCAATATTGCATCAATTATTCGCTGCTTGTTTGCTGCACCATAAACCTTCGAAGCTTCGTTCAAAACCCTTTTGTGGTCAAGGGAGATGAATTGCGGAAATGCAAGAATTGCTTGGACTATGCGCTGCTCGTTTTCAGGACCATAAATCTGCATTGCTTTGGCCATCGCCTTTTCATGTGAGCAGCCTATAAATCGCGGATAATTTGCAATAGCTTTCATGACAAGAGCTGAGTTGGAAATGCCATAAAATGAGATTATAAGATTGATTTTAAGCTGCAGGCGCTCTTTCGGCCAAGAGGCAAAGTTTTTCCTGAAATATTTTTCTTTAAGCAAAGCCTCTGCCTGCTCTTTCGTGAAACCAATTTCAATAAGCTCTTGCAAAGAAACCATGAAGAAATAGAACGTGTTTAGGTTTAAAAATTTAGTGGGATTGAGAAAAACAAATTAAATTAAACTGCAAAAGATGCGCATCAAGGCAATGGGCACCTAGAGAAATTTCCGTATTTGATAAGGTTTATTATTACGCATGGAATGTCATCCATTATAATTAGCTTTACATAGCCAAGCTTTGGAATCATAAAAATTACCTTGCCATCCAAGTTTGCAACAGGGATAGCGCTGCTTGCAATGCCACCTTCCTGGTCCACGAAATTGTTATTTACTGAGTCGCCTTTCGTTATGACAAAATTTCCATCAGCAGCTTTTATCTTTACAACAGCCCTGTGAATTATTGGAATGCTTAGCATATCAGAGGTATAAACAACGATGTCGCCTTCCCTTGTAATCTCGATGCATTCGGCAGTACTTTTAAAGCAAATCTTCTTTGTCTGAATGCTCAGCTTGGAGGAACCAATAAAGAAGCACTTGTTTATTTCAGGTATGCAAAGTTTGCCCAATTCAGGATAATATTTTGGCCTTGTGCTTTCATCTTGCTTCTGGGTGAAATAGCGGCATTCAACAAGCTCTGGAAGGTCATTTATTGAGCAGTATGTTGTCGCATACTCGTGAATTTTTTTTCCATAAATAGCGTCTGGCAAAATAACCTCTTTGCCCTTTATTGATTCAAAGCTTAGGCCTTGCAAGACCATTATGTCGCCCCTGTAAAATGTTGGTTCCATTGAACCGCTAAGAACAACAACCGCTGGGCTTCTTGTTCCCAAAAGCAAGCCAAGGACAAAATATATAAGCCATGCTGTCAGAAAAGCAACCAGCAGCTCAAAAGGCCATGCAAAGAACTTGTTCTCGCGCAGGCCTATTTTTTCAAGAAAAATATCAGAATAGGTAAAAGGGTCAAGCCATTTTAGCCATGCCCTTATTCTAGAAAAACTCTTAAGAATTTTCAGCCCTGGCTTTTTTTCCTTGCGACCAGGCCTTAACCTCTCGCGCTTTCCCAAGGAAACACCTTTGCAAAACAATTTATAAGCATAATAACAAAAATGTTAAAAATCCACATAAATGGCTATGGTGCTGTGCTTCTTCCAAGTGTTACTGCGCTTGCCACAATGTGCGCAATCCTGACAGGCTCCGGCAGATTTGAATGAATTGAAAACCTTTTTATAAGGCCTCTTGCTTCATATGGTCTTAGGCCAACGCATTGAAAACAAATCCTGTCTGCCTTGTAAATGCGACCAGCATTCTTTAGCAATTCTTTGCGCTTGCTAGCGTCTGGAAATTTTTCAAGCGCCTTAAAAATTTTTTTCATGCGCGGCATTTTCCTGAATACAATTATGATTGGCAGGGCAAGCTCTGCATGCAATGTTTTTACATCTGCGATATTAAACCCAGCAAAGTTTACACCGCCAAGAAAAATTACCTCTGCTTGGCCTAAAAATTTTTCTTGATTATCTTTGAGCATTTTTACAATCTGGCTCGTTGAATCAAAGCCATCTATTTCAACATCGGAGCAAAGAATGCCTTCAATTCGCCCATCAACGCGCTGAAGCACAGCAACAATTTTTGTTCTGCCAATTGTTCTTGGTTTGAAGTAGCCGTCATCAACCCCTATTGCTCTTATATTTTTCTTTAACAAAGCATCAATCTTGGCAGGAGTCTTGGAAAGAACCTTGCGCTTAGGGTTGCTTCCACTAAGCAGAAATTTTGCTCGCATTTCTTTCTCTTGCAAAGCCAATCTACTTGAAGGCATCCTTGACCTTTTCTTTAAAGTCATTAATTTCATTCATTATCTCTTTGTTTGCGTCACGCAATGCTTGCAGAGGGCTTCCTTTCTTGACCTTTAAGATAAAAATCGAGTCATTATCAAAAGGGTGCTCAAGCTTGTAAGAAGCAAATTCCACATCTGGGTTTTTTATGAGATAATACTTGAGAAGCTCCGGGAAGGTGTGCCTCTCGCCCTTAAGTTTGAATTCGATATGCTCCTTATCTGATTCAAGAACTTCGAGTTCCATAAAAACACCTCACTCCATTTTTAATATGTAATCCTCGCTCAACTTTCTTTTTTCGATGCTGCCACATCTTTTGCAGAAAAGTTTGTCTGCTTTGCGATATAGCGGTGCCCTGCACCTTGAACAGAATGCCTTTATAACGCCGAGCGATGGTTTGTTTGTGCTAAGATAAATACCATATGGTTTTATGTCTTCAACCTCTGCAGCGATGATATCCCCAATCTTAAACTCATCGCTTAGCGAGGTTATATAGCGCTCATCAACCTTGGAAACGAAAAGCGTTGCATGGCTCTGATTCACAATCCTTTTTTCAGGCCCTTCGCTTGCAGAGAAAAGGTTTACCAAAGCCCTTGACTTTCTAACAGCCATTACCTGTCCCAAAACCTTGCAGCCCTTTGAAAAAACCTTTATTTCCTTGTCTGGTATAACCCTTACCTCGTGCGCATTGTGGTCATACTCTGCATAGCCTACAGCTTGCGAGTATATTTTTTCCCCTTCTTGAAAGGCATTTTCACCTTCTGAAAACTCCTCAGCTTCAGCAAGATTTTCTCCAGGAATTACGCGCCTTTTCATCCTTATCGCCACAAAAAATAAAAACAGCAGAATAATAACAATTATAAGAAACTATATAATGTGTATGCATATGTATTTTATAAATATTGCCAAGCTGCAAAGGTATTTAAATTATTCCAGAAGGATTTTAACGAAGAAAGGCAAATGTAAGGGCAAGGCATTTTTAACAGGGTGCAAATATGGTAGTTGAGGCATTGTTTAAGGGAAAACAGGTTATAAGAAAGCCCTACCTCATGCTTCTCTTTGGCCTCATTGTAAGCTGGTGCTCAAACATAACAGTGCACATGTTTTTTGGAAATGCGGGAATGCTTGCCATAGCCTTCATAACTATTGCTGCGATGCCTGTTGTACATAGCGCTCTTTCAAGAGAGGAACATGAAGAAGCACGTATCCCAGTTCTTTGCGAAAAATTTATTGAGAGAAATACTGAGCTCATAGCGTTATATGCTTATTTTACGATTGGGGTCATACTTGGCTATGCGACATTGTACCTTGTGCTTCCTGAAAGCAACATTGCTCTGTGGTGCAATAATGCAAGCTGCATATCATTGCAGTCAAGAAGCATTGTCTTTGCAGAGCAAGAAAACGCTTTAAGATACATATCGCAGATTAGCAGAGGCACTGCAAAGGCAACAGATATCAAAAAGGTTGAACTCAGCGAATTTTTTTACTGGCTATCGCTGATATTTGAGAACAACTTTAGCGTGCTTGTTGTGGCGGTAATATTTTCTTTTATATTTGGCGCAGGCGCCATATTTCTCATAACATGGAATGCGAGCATTGTCGGCACTTGGATAGGCCAAGCGATTTTTGCAAGCAATCACTTCAAATTTTTTGGCCTTTTACCGCACGGGATACCCGAATTCTTAGGGTATTTTTTGGGGGCAATTGCAGGTGGCCTAATATCGATTGCATTTACAAGAAGAAAATTTTACACAAAGGAGATTGAACGCATAACTATAGATTCATTCCTGCTTATTGCAGCTGCAGTGCTGTCGCTTTTTATTGCTGCTGTGATAGAGGCTGGCTTCAAGGCTGGCTTTGAGGTCTTCTCATTTGCTTTGTCCCTTGCTTATATGCTTGCGCTTGCTGTTGTTATAATGCGTCTTTGAGCAATATTCAACAAATATTAGTGCTTCAAGCAAAAATTTGCATTCTGGCTTTTCGTCGCATTGTTGTTAAAATAGCTTCTGCGAATTTTTTGATTGCTTGCCTTATGCCTGCTTTGCTAACAGTTTATTGCTCTTCCTCTTTGTTGCTGACCTGCTTATGTTTGATTCAAAGGCCTTTTTTAAAATTGGCAAAATAGCCTCGTTGTTTGTCGAGCCAAGCTTGTAACTTATTGCATGCGCCAAATCAGCAAACTGGAAAGGAAATATTATCTTCGTGCTTTGGCCTTCGGCCATTTTCTCCAATGCCTTTATGTAATAATAATTTAACACCTTATCATTAAGATCGCTTGCTGCATCCTTAACTGCGCAGATCTCAAGCTTCTGTGCTTCTGCACGTTGTTGCTTTGCAAGCTTCTCCTGCACTGCAGCTTTTTGGTCATGCATTGCCTTTAGAATTTGCTCTGGCAAATCAACGTCCTTCAGCTGCACTGCCACAACCTCAACGCCCCAATCTCTTGCAATGTTTGAGAGCATCTCATGCAGATAGGTGTTTACCGTTTCTATATTTGCAATAATATCTGTTGAATCCATGCTGCCAACTATGTCACGTAGCGCAGACATTATATATGTCTTAGCTGCTTCGTTAAAGTTCTCAACCTCCAGCACTGACTTTGCAACGCTCTCATTGTCTTTCTTCACGCGCAGATAAATCACGGCATCAATCTTGAGCTCAATAGAATCCCTTGTTATAACATCCTGTTTTTCTACATCAAGTGTTTTTGTTCTTAGGTCGACCAAGGTATATGACTCAAAATAAGGAATTATCAGCGTCCAGCCTGGGCCGCCAACCCTATTGAATTTCCCAAAGCGAAATATAACCGCACGCTCATAGTCTTTGAGCTTTATAAGCACGCTCTTGAATGCACTTGCACTCCAGAGAAAAGCAAAAATTGCTATTAGAAAAACAAGCCACAGGATTGCTTCGCTTTTTGCGGCAATTGCTTCCCTATTGATGTAAATTATTAAGGCAAAAAACAGCAGTATAAAAACCACAAGATATGACCTTTTGCCTTCGCCTTTTTGCATGCAACCACAGAGGAAAAAATAAATAATAGTGCTACTATTATTACTTTAGGACAAGAATATTTAAATAAGTAACCTAAAATAATTAAAAAGTTAAGCTGGTGTGAAAAAATGACAAAAAAGCCCGCGACAATAATACTTTGCGTTGACCGAGACAATGACCTCGGCAGAAAAGCCGGGGTTGAAGGCCCGGTCATTGGCAGGGAAAACAACATCGCAGCAGCAGAGAAGCTGCTTCTTGCAGACCCAACAGAAAGCGATGCGAACTGCATCTTTGCTGCTGTAAAAATGTACGATGAGCTTAAAGGAAAATTTGATTCACTTGAGGTAATCACAATAACAGGCTTTGGAAAGGCCGGCTTTAAATCAGACCAGAGGCTAAATGAGCAGCTTGATGAACTCGAGAAAAAATACGAGTTTCAGGGTGTTATCCTTGTGACTGATGGCGCAGAGGATGACCAGGTTTTGCCTATATTGAATTCGCGCACAAAGATTCTATCCAAAGAAGTTGTTGTTGTGAAGCAATCGCAACCTGTTGAGTCCATGTATTACACTATAAAAGAGGCCTTGAATGACCCTTACATCGCACGCATAGTTTTTGCAGTGCCTGGCTTTGTGATTCTTTTCTATGCGCTCACGCTAATATTTAACCTTCAGAACCTTTTTACGCAAGGCGTTGCTTTCGTAGTTGGCCTTTATCTCGTCATAAAAGGCCTGGGCATAGAGCTCAAGGTAGGAAAGATGTACAAAAACATGGTGAAAGCATTATCACCTCAAAGAGCTTCTTTTCCTTTTTATATCGGAAGCATCCTTATACTTCTTTTCGGAGTTTACAGCTTAGCGCAGAATCTTTTTGTAGGAACAGATCTTGCTGGCACAGAGCTTCAGCAGAGCCATTATGCGAATGCATTGCAATTGGCTTACCTGTTTTTTGCACTTGCAGGAATTGGGGTTTGCATTGCTATGATAGTTGACCACATACAGCTCAAAAAGGCATACCTGCTCAGAAGGGACTTCCTTTACATTGTTTCTGTGCTTGTGGTATGGATAATTGTTGACTCCGCAACACTTGTGCTTGCTGGCAACGAGGACCTAAATTTCTTCCTCTTTTCAATACTTGTTTCATTTATAATAATTTTCATTACGTTTAAGGTTTCAGATGTGCTTGATGTCACAAAAAAGGCCACTGAGCTAATGATAGGCCTGCCGGTTTATGATGTCTCTGGCAAGTGGCTTGGCAAAGTCACTGGAATTGATGCAAGAAGCAACACAATTAAGTTTGCAAAAGGCGATGGCGAGCAGCAAAGCTCCCAAAAATTCAGGCTTGCAAGCGGCCGCGTCTTTGTTGCATAATGCGATTGCAATACAAATCATGCACTAATTGAAAGGATCTTTTTGATTACATGCAGAACCAAAAGTAGCGAGAAAGCAGCGAGATTAGAGAATGCGAATAAATTTGTAAATATATTATGCGTTATTATGCGTTACGAAAATTATTTGCAGATGCGACGCAATTGCAGGCTATGGTTTCAGGCAAGCAAACATCAAAAAGAAAAAATGAATTTGCAAAGGTTTTATTATGCTTTATGTGCTTGACTCCTCTGCATTAATAAACAACCCTCAGTTTTCGTTTGAGAAAGGCATGCGTTATGCATGCACCCTTGAGGTGCTTGAAGAGCTCAAGAGCCTCGAGGTAAAAGCGCTTGCAGAAAATGCACTTAAGCAGAAGCTCTTGCGGGTTTACAAACCAAAGCATAAGTATCTCAAGAGGGCTCAAACTATTGCAATTAGAAATGGTTTCAGGCGTATAAGCAAGGCAGACCTAAGCGTGCTTGCTTTGGCTTTTCAGCTCAAGGAGCAAAGAAGGCGCTTTGTTGTAATCACTGATGATTACTCAATTCAGAATTTTCTTGAGATGTACAAGATAAAGTTTTGGCCTGCAATTCAGGGAAAGATAAGTGAAACAATTTATTTTGAAAGCTATTGCCCAGCATGCATGAAAAAATTTTCCGTATTGCCTGCACGCAAGGAATGCCCAAATTGTGGAGTGAAACTCAAAACAATAAGAAAGACATGCAAAGCTGCTGCGCATTGAAAAAAATCATTTTGCATTTCAATAAAAATTGGTTCTAAATTAAGATTCTTTGCGCTCACACATTAGAAATCTTGTAGCATTCGCTTGCGCAAAGCAACTATTTAAGCTCATGCTCGCTAAGCGCAAATTCAGTGTTCTTTATGATGAACCTCGTAATTTTTTGAGCGATTTTCTTCCGGGCAAGGTAAAGGATTACAGCAACAATTGTAAGAATGATGGCGGCAATAACAACCATATAATTATCTGCTTTTTCTACGAGCTGTTTTATCGCAAGCGATATGCTGAACTGTGGTGCAATTCCTTTCCAGTAGATGTAGCGAAAGCTAAGATTGCTTGTTGCAACGAGCCCTTGAAGCATAATCTTTGGGGGGGATTTTTCAACTGTAGCATATTTGAAGAGCTCGCCTTCTTCAATAATCGTTGCATCAGGTGGAAGAATGAATGTTATAAATGTGTGCTCAGGAATCACATAGTCAGTGCCTTTTATAAATGGTGTGAATGCCCATTTGTTTGTTTCATATATAGTCATTCTGCTCCGGTCATCGATAACATGCACCATTTTTGCAGAAAGCTCGTAGGATATCTCTAGCACAAAATCTTTGAAAGAAACTGAAATGCTTTCAGTCTTAACGTTTGTTTTTCCGCCAATGTGAAATGTAAACATTGGGTTTAAGCGTTCCCATTCGCTTATATTATTGCCAATTGTTGTTTTCTTCTGCTGGAATTCTTCTATATCTTGCTGTGTTTTAAAGGCAATATTAAAGCGTTCTGTGACTTTTGCATTGCCTTGAGAATCAATCGTCACAAAAATGTAATGGTCGCCAAGCGAGTATCGCAACGCAGTTACAAACAATGGGAAAACAAAAAGCGCTAATACGATTGCTAGCTTTCTCATTCAACCAGCTCCGCAGAGCAATATATTTAGCAATTGAAAAATTATAAGCTTTTCTATTGCTGTTTTAAGCATAAAAGAAAAAGCCTTGTTGTCTATAATGCATGTACATTTGTTCCAAATTTTTTAACCTTAGCAGAAAATTTATATGCAAAGTAAAGCTTAGACCATGCTTTAAAAATCCTTTTTCAGTTTTATTATATGAGAAGATGCCCAAACTGCAGTTTTTACACCATTCCTCCTTTAGGCTTTCGTTGCAAAAATGCACAATTTTGATAGACCCTTTTGTGAATGTGCCAAAAGATGTCCATACAAAGGCAAGGACAAAATGCCCTGTTTCAAATAGAATACTCAAGGATGCTGACATTGTGCTTATATCTCATGAGCATTTTGACCACTTCGATAAGAAACTCATTAACGAAATTGCCGAAGAGGAAAATTGTGCTATCGTTGCACATGATAATGTTTTAAGTGAAATAAATGCAAAAAGCTCAAACAAATACCCTGTGACTGTAAACAAAAAAATGAACATTCGCGGTGTGACGATTGAGGCATTTCATGTCCATCACCCTAACTCTTTTTATCCATTAGGTTTTAAGATAGAATCAAAGAATTTCTCGCTTATACATACTGGCGATACATTCCTCACTGATTCGCTCAACAAGCTTAAGGCAGATGTTCTGCTTGTGCCAATTGGCGGCCAAATAACAATGGACGTTATAGATGCAGTAAAGGTTGTAAAAACTATTGAGCCGAAGATTGCAATTCCAATGCACTACAACACATTTGATATAATAAAGGCCTCACCAAAAGAATTTAAGGAAAGGATTGAAAACAGCGTTCTCAACACAAAGCCGATTATCCTTAAACCTGGAGAGAGCTTGAATATATAACCTTCAAAGAATTTTTTATTGAAAAGGCTTTTTTGAAATCTTTTTTTGAAAATATCTGCAAAATTTAATGATTTTTCTCATAGAACTTAAGGTCATCGAGCGTGCCTATATCAAGCACTGTTTTTTTCATAAGCACGTAATTGAGCTCTCCAGCATCAATAAGCGATTTTAATGCGTCTGTAAGCTCGTACTCGTTGCGTGAGCTTTTGCGAATTTTAGGAAGAATTTTGAATATCTCTGGAGTGAAGCGGTAAAGCCCAACATTTATTAGGGCCCCTCCTTTGAAATCATTCGGCTTCTCAACAAGAGAAACAACCTTGCCTGCAAAAACCTTTACTATGCCGAAATGCTGCGCATTTTTTTCAAAGCGCAATGCCATCACTGCAGAGCCTTTCGCGTTTATCACCTTTTTTATGTCGCTGCTTTTTGGAATCACGTCTGCATAGCACACAAGGAAGTTTTTCTCATCTTTGGCAGCAGATTTTGCAGTGAGCAAAGCATGCGCTGTGCCAAGCATTTTTTTCTGCTCAGCATAAGCAATTGGCAGGCCTTTATAGCTATTGCCAAAATATTCCTTAATTTTTTCTTTCTTATAGCCAACAACAATTAAAAGCCTCTTTATGCCAGCCTTTTTTAGCTCGCATATGAGGTGCTCAAGCAATGGCTTTCCATGAAGCAAGACCATGGCTTTCGGCTTATCCTTTGTGAGCGGCATCATTCTTGTACCCTTGCCGCCAGCAAGTATAACAGCTAGCATGTGGAACACCTAAGCGATTGGGCCCTCAGGATTTAGAGGCACTATTACTTTAAGCAGGTCTTTTGCAATGTATGTCTCTGGGAAAACAGCTTGGGCTTCTTTCAGAAGTAAATCGAGGTTTTCATAGCGCGTTGAAAAATGGGTTAGGTAGAGCTTTTTGCAATTTGCTTTTTTTGCAAGCTCTGCTGCCTCAAGCGCTGTGCTGTGAAATGTTTCAATTGCCCTATCCATGTCCTTGCTTGCAAAAGCAGCTTCGTGAATAAGAACATCGCTATCCTTTATGTATTCCAGGTAAGAAGCATCGGCGCGCGTATCAAGAACAATGCTAATTTTTCTTCCTTTCCTGCCTTTTGAATAGTCAAGCACATCTTCTGGCTTTACAAGTTTTGAGCCAACCCTTACGCTTTCGCCATGCTGCAGCCTTGCAAACAAAGGACCTTCAGGAACGCCTAAAGCGATGGCTTTATCGCGCATAAATTTTGCCTTTTTGTCTCTTTCCTTGAAAGAAAAACCAAAACATCTTGTATTGTGCTTGACCGGAAACGCGCTTATGCTGAAATCCTTGTTCTCAAGCACAATGCCTTTTTTTAGCTCAATGCAGTTTATTTTAAATGCCGGCTTTATACCAGTGATTTTAAGCGCAAGCTCAACCTGGCTATCAACACCTTTTGGGCCAAAAATATTAAGTGGTGCCTCGCGCTCGTACATTGTCAGCGTTGCCAAGAGGCCTGGAAGCCCTAAAAAATGATCCGCATGGAAATGGCTAAGGAAAATGCTGTCGATCTTCATGTAGCTTGCATTTGCGCGCATAAGTTGCTGCTGCGTGCCTTCAGCGCAGTCAAAAAGCAAAACCTTGCCAGCAAATTGAAGCGCTATGCTTGTAAGGTTCCTGTACTTTGTTGGCGCAGAGCAGCCAGAACCAAGGAAGAAAAGTTTTAGTTCCATAAATTTTTCTAATAGCAAAATGTTTATTAATCAAAAACAAAGCCAAAATGTCTCCTAAAATGTTTCGCAGATTCATAGAGAAAACAAAAAGGCCGATGTTAACTTTTTTAATCATTTGACCCACAATATAAATGGAGTTAGATATTGTAATTCAACATCTGGTGCCATTATGGATTATTTTCCCGAGAATTTTGAAACTACTGCAGATATTCCTGTGCCAGAGAATCTCAGCGACCAGGTAATAGGGCAGGATAAAGCTGTGGAGATTATAAAGAAAGCTGCTATACAGCGCAGAAATGTGCTGCTTATAGGTCTGCCCGGCACAGGAAAAAGCATGCTTGCGCAGGCGATGGCTGAAATGATGCCTGTGGAGCAGCTTGAAGACATCCTCGTTTATCCAAACGAAGTTGATCCAAACAATCCAAAGATTATGGTAGTGAAGGCTGGCCAGGGCAAAGAGATTGTTAACGAAGAACGCATAGAAAGCATGCGAGCTGATAGCACAATGCGCATGGTGGCTTTTATAATACCGCTTCTCTGGTTTATTCTCGCATTCATTGTCTGGCGCCTTGGCTGGATTCCGGATGTTGTTTATGCAGCAACGCTCATACTTGGCGGTTTTATCTTTGTTGCATCAGCATTAAGCTCTCAGGTCCAATCAAGAGAAACGATAAGAACGCCGAAACTTCTTGTTGACAATTCTGGTAAAAAGACTGCACCGTTTATAGAAGCAACAGGTGCAAAGGCAGGCGCACTGCTTGGCGATGTAAGGCATGATCCGCTTCAAAGCGGCGGCTTTGGAACACCACCACATTTAAGGGTAGAGCCTGGCATGATACATCGCACGCATAAAGGTGTGCTTTTCATAGATGAGATTGCATCGCTAACACAAAAATCCCAACAGGAGCTTCTTACTGCTTTGCAGGAGAAAAAATATGCGATTACAGGGCAAAGCGAATTGAGTTCTGGCTCAATGGTGAGAACAGAGCCTGTGCCGTGCGACTTCGTGCTTGTTGCCGCTGGCAACTATGAGGACTTAAAAAGGGTGCACCCAGCTCTGCGCTCAAGAATTCGCGGCTATGGTTATGAGATATATCTTAACATTGACATGCCTGATACGCCTGAGAATAGGGCAAAGCTTGTGAGGTTTGTTGCGCAGGAGGTTAAAAAGGATGGAAAGATTCCGCACTTTAATAAAGAAGCAGTTGAAGAAATAATTCTTGAGGCAAAAAAGAGGGCACAGCGCAAAGATCGCTTAACTCTAAGGCTTAGAGATTTGGGCGGCTTGATAAGGGCTGCTGGTGACATTGCAAAAAGCAAGGGAAAGTCAATTGTCGAGAGGGCTGATGTCATTGAAGCTAAGCAATCAGCGGTAACCTTAGAGCAACAGATGATGGAAAAACTTATTGAATTTAGAAAGGATTATGAAGTATATATAACCGAGGGCTCTGCAATAGGCAGAGTCAATGGCCTTGCTGTAAGTCCAGATGGCTCCGCAGGCATGGTGCTTCCAATCGAGGCAGAGATTGCACCAGCCGCATCGCGTGCTGAAGGCAAGATAATTGCCACCGGCAAGCTTGGCGACATTGCAAAAGAGGCCGTGCAAAATGTGGCTGCAATAATTAAGAAGGTTAGTGGCAAGGACATAAGCAGGCATGATCTTCACATTCAGTTCATCCAAACCTATGAAGGGGTCGAGGGGGATTCTGCATCCATAAGTGTTGCAACTGCAGTGATATCTGCCCTTGAAAACATTCCAGTAAAGCAATCGCTTGCAATGACTGGCTCTCTTTCAGTTAGGGGCGAGGTTTTACCTGTTGGCGGCATAACCCCGAAAATTGAAGCCGCAATAAAAGCAGGATTTAAAGAGGTCATAATCCCAAAAGCAAATATGGCTGATATTGTTATCCCAAAGGAAGAGCTAAAGAAAATAAATGTAATTCCTGTGACAACGCTTAGTGAAGTCCTTGAAAATGCGCTTGTTAAAACAGGGCCAAAGAAAAAGCTCATGAACTCATTAAAAAAATTGGTTTCAATGGTGCCTAGCATAAAATTTACAGTGCCCAAATTGCCGCAAAGCGCAGAGATAAAGCCATGAGCATTAGCATCTGATTCAATCTTCTTAAATGACAATGCTGCAATTCGCGAGGCCTATTTTCCAGTTTAAATTGAGAACAATGGAAAACAAAAGATGCGAAAAAGATTATAAACATTCAACCCTTTTAGATATATAGCCAAGGCATTTTGTGGTGCTCAAATGAATTCTTTAGAAGATATTGCAAAGGCGCTTAGCGAAATAGAGGTAAAAGCATTAGAGGTTCTGAAAGATTTCGCAGAGCTTAACGAGCAAGAAATTGCTGAAAAGGCTTCAATGCCTTTGGATTCTGCTCGCAGAGCACTCGCATGGCTTGGAGAAAAAGGTCTTGTAGAGCTTCAGAAAAAGCAGGTTGAGCGAAATGCCCTTACAGAGAAAGGCCTCGAAGCTCTTGAGAAGGGCCTTCCAGAAGAAAAGCTTATCAGCGCATTGCGAAAGCTTGGAGGAAAGGCAAGGTTTGATGCGCTGCTTAAAGGAAGCGGCCTGAGCAAAGAGGAGTTCCATGCGGCGCTTGGAATGACAAGGCGCTATAATCTCATTGTTATAAATGAAAAAAAAGAGCTTGAACTAACAGGCCTTGAAAAGGAATTTTTCGAGAAGTGCCTTGCAAAAGAAATTTTGAGAAAAGTTCAGGAAGGCGTACAAATAGATGAACAAAGCTTTGAATTTGCCGATTTGAGAAAACGTGGGCTCATTGAAAAAAGGAAAAAAATTTTGATGAGCGCAAAAATAAATGAAAACGGGCTAAAGGCGCTTGAGATTGCGAAAAGCATTGGAAAGCGTGAGTACAATCTAGCAGTAGCTGTTGAACCAATATTCATGGGAAAGAAACAACCATATGCAAGATTCCTTGATGAGGTGCGCACAAAGCTTGTCGCGCTCGGTTTTAAGGAGATGAAAAGCCCGCTTATTGTTGAAGAGTTTTACAACTTTGATGCATTGTTCCAGCCTCAGAATCATCCTGCAAGGGACTGGGCAAGTACATTCAGGTTAAAAAATCCAAAATATGGAAGGCTTCCCTCTGCAAGGATTGTTAGCGCAGTGAAAGCAGCACATGAAAGTGGCGCTGGTGTAGAGAGCAAAGGCTGGGGTTATGAATGGAGCGCTGACCTTGCAAGACAATTGATGCCAGCAGCGCATGGCACTGCTCACAGCGCAAGGCAGCTCATTGAAGGCGTTGAGATTCCAGGAAAATATTTTGCAATCGCTCGCTGCTATAGGCCTGATGCGATTGATAAGACACACCTGATGGAATTCAACCAGCTTGAAGGCATAATTGTTGCTGATTTAAGCTTCAGGCATCTGCTTGGCATGCTGAAAGAATTTGCAGAGGAAATCGCAAGCGCAAAGCAGGTAAGGTTTGCCCCGGATTATTACCCTTTTACCGAACCAAGTGTTGAGCTCTCCGCAAAGCACCCAGAGCTTGGCTGGATAGAATTTGGTGGTGCAGGCCTTTTCAGGCCAGAGGTTGTTAGACCTTTAGGTATAAAATGCAATGTTCTTGCATGGGGCCTAGGCATTGACCGCTTAGCAATGTTCAAATTGGGCATCGATGACATGAGGGAGCTATTCAGCACCGATCTTGAATGGATGCGCAAACATGAGATTGTGAGGTTGTAAAATGCCGACAATAGAGATAATCAAAAAAGACCTTGAAAAACTTTTAGGGAAAAAACTTGCTCTTGAAGAGCTCGCAGAGAAAGCAATGCCATTTACAAAAGCAGAGGTTGAGACCGCCGAAGGCGATAAGCTGAAAATAGGCATTAAGGATACGAACAGGCCTGACCTATTGAGCGTCGAGGGGATTGCAAGAGAGCTTAAGGGTTTCTATGGGATTGAGCTTGGCCTTCCAAGGTTCAAGGTGCGAAAAAGCGATGTTAAGGTCAGCGTTGATCCTAAGCTGAAGAACATAAGGCCAAAGGGTGCTTATGCGATTGCAAAAGGGATAAAAGTCACAGAGCATCTTCTTGAACAAATGATACAATTGCAAGAAAAAATATGCGAAACATTTGGAAGAAAGAGAAAAGAAATTGCAATAGGGCTTTTTGATTATGATAAGGTGAACGGCAACTTGCATTACTATGCCGCAGATACCGATACAAAATTTGTGCCACTTGATTTCAATGAAAAGCTAAGCCTTAAAGAAATTTTAAAGGTGCATCCAAAGGGAATGGAGTATGGGCATTTGCTTGAGGGCCACTCAAAATATCCACTGCTAGTTGATTCAGAGCAAGAAGTGCTTTCTATGCCACCAATAATAAATTCGGAATATTCTGGCAAGGTAACGCCAAAAACAACCAATATTTTTATTGATGTCACAGGATTTAATCAGGAGTTGATAAACATTGCCCTTGATATCGTGTGCGCTGCGCTGCATGACAGGGGCGCATCTATCGAAAGTGTTACTGTTGAGTACAAAGGCGAAAAAATCATAACGCCTATATTGGGCTCTCACAAAATTGAAGTGCCGCTCGCACTTATTGAAAATATATTTGGTGAAAAGGTAAACGCAGACTCAATGAAAAAATTTGCTGAAATGAAAAGGATGAACTGCAAGATAAAACAGCAAAGCATTGAGGCAGAATATCCTTCATACCGCGCTGATATACTGCATGCTGTTGATATCGTTGAGGACTTACTCATAGCTGCTGATTACAATAAGTTAAGGCCTGAGCATGTGCACATTGTAACAAAAGGCTCAGAGCTTGAGGAACGCTTGCTTGTAAACGTAGTCCGTGAAGCCTGCATAGGCTTAGGCCTTCAGGAGGTTTTGACATTCACGTTGAGCTCAAAGGAAAGGCAGCAGAAAAATATGCTTTTGCCTGAAATGGAATTTGTTGAGCTGGAAAATCCAATATCATCAGAGTATTGCATATTTAGGCGAAGCCTATTGCCAGAATTGCTTGCTGTGCTATCAAAAAACAAGCATAGGGCATACCCACAGCATATATTCGAAGCTGGAAAAATTGTTTTGCTAAAAAAATCACCTGATGGAAAAGCATATGTTGATGAGAAACAGGTTTTGGCAATAGCACTTGCAGACCAAAAAGCAAACTTCAACGAGATAAAGGCATATTTCGATGCGCTTTGCAATGCCATGGGTTGGCATTATAAAATGGAACGCGCAGAGCATGTTTCTTTTGAAAAGGGCTTATGCGCAAGCATAAAGCTTGATGAAAAAAGAGGCATTATTGGGGAGATAAGCAAAAAAGTCCTTGAAAACTTTGGCCTAAGCATGCCTGTGGCGGTGCTTGAAATAGAGCTTTAGGGTAAATTTAAAAAACAGGCCAGCATTCATTTTACTATGCAGCAGTTCACTGCTATTCAAAAAATTTTGTTCGCAATCGCACTTGTCTTTTTGTATTTTGCTTACAGCGGTGGCTTTACAGGCTTGTCGTTTCTATTTGCTTTTGCAGCATCAATTTTTGCAATAGCATTTATTGAGAGAAAAAAGGGTGTTAACTTTAAGCACAGCCTTTACAATGTGCTTGGCTTTTTTGAGAAACTTGGAGTTCCTTTGGCCTTGTGTGTTTTTATCAGCACATCTGTGATTTTTGTGTTTTTGCTTTTTGGCACAACCGTTGAAAATGTGAGCAAAGTACCTTATATGCATCGAGCAGTATTTTTGATGATTTTAACTGCGCCATTTTTTGAAGAAACCCTATTCAGAGGGATTATTCTAAACTATAGCAAAAAAATTTTAGAAAAGTTAATGGTCTCGCGTGCTGAATTATTTGCACTTTTGTTCAGCTCTGCGCTTTTTGGATTTGCACACACATATGGGCTTGTAAACTCTGTTGCAGACATTGGGCTTATTCTTGCGACGTTTAGTATTGGCATTATTTTGGGAAGGCAGTTTTTGAAGGAAGGTCTTATCTCTGCAATATGGCTTCATGGCATTTACAACTTGATTGTTTTTCTCGTGAATTATGCCGCCTTTTGGGTGAACTTATGAAAGCCTCTGCTGGCACAATCATAATGTTTTTTGTTTTTTTGCAGTTGATAGCGTTTTTTATTCTGGTGGAATTTTATATCGCACCAGTTGAAGAGCTGACAAACAGCAAGTTAGTAGGCTTCCCCTTTGAAAAAGATGATTTGGAAAGGGTAAAAGAAGCAAAGCTTCTTAACTCTGAACCAACAATGCTTAGGTGCATGAAACTTTCTGACATGCAAAGCATAAGCATCGAATGTTCAACCTTTTTTGAAAACATAAATGACAAAAACTTTTTTCTCACATTTAAAATTCGCAGCGATAGCAAAGCAGGCTCTGCCAAAAATTCTGCATGCGACATAAACAATCTTCCAAAAAATAGTGGCGAAATCTGCGGCATTGAAATAAGCGAATATGGTGTTTGGCAGCCTGAGAGTATGCAATCTACGCAAGCATGCATAAGAGCCAGTGAAAAATTTGACCATGACCCTGACTGCAATATCTATAAGCAGCTGCTTGCCAGATTCAGCGCTGGAACAAAGGCTTTGTATCCTGCCATGGAACGAATCTTGAGCATGCCAGTTTTAGTGAAAGATTTTAAGCTTAGGGGTTTTAGCATAATCGAGGGCGAGGATAGCAGAATAGCTCTGCGATATGCAAAAGTTTCAAGCACATCCCATGCAGCTGAAATTCGTGATGTTGAAATAACAGACATTAAGGCCACAACACCGAGAAGCCAGTACCTTGAACCTTTAAAAAATTGGGAATGCTTCATTGAGCAAGATGCAAACAATATGGAAAACATATTATGCTCAAACATTGTCAGCAAAATCACTTTTAGGTATGCAGGGTACCTAGTGTGTCGCTTGCAAGACATCATGAATCCGAAATTAAGCTGTGAGCATCCAGCAGAGAGCCAAAGCGAGAAATTTGAATTTCTCGAGCTTTTTATAAAAGAATTTGATTCACAGCAAAGCAGCTAAGAATTGTTGCAGTTCTATGAATGCTTGCTTCCTTTTTTATGGGGTTTGGCATTTTCAGATGCTTTTATTTTAGATTCCGTTGACAGAGGCTTTAGCTTTGCCTTCAATGCTGCTTGCTTTATCTTTTCAGCTTCTTCAATTATCCTTTGCACCTGCTTCTCAGATGCCTTGCCGAGCAAAAATGCAACCTCTTTCTCATCAAAGCCAAACGCTGCTGTAAGCATTGCCGCATTTTTTTCGTTGGTAAAAAGAAGTGCAATAAGAGGGAATTCGTTATTGGCAACGCTTCTTGCAGATTCATTTATGCAAGCACCAATCTTTTTGCATATGCTATTCTTTGTTGCACGCTGCTGCATGCTTGTGCTAAGGCTACTAATCACCTTTGGGAACTGATATTTTACCCAACCGTGATAATCCTTGCTTCTGCTCAAAACAGAGCATGCTGTTGCAAGGTCTGAGGCATAGCGCTTTAGGCCGAAGTACTGCCTCTTTATTATTCGCCCTTCAAAAACATCGCCAAGAGAAATATAATTCATTGCGTTCGCGGTGTCTAGTGCATCGAACTGCAAAGGAATATTTTCGCTAATCCAAGCAGAGAGCATCTCATCGTCAACATCTGCACGGCTTCTAGCTGAGCGCACCTCAGCAAAAGTTTTTGCACGCATAATCATTGCAAGCACAGTAAATATATTTTCTTCGCGCTCTCTATAGCTGAGTTGTTCAACCGCACTTATGGTAATCTTTCCACGCATTGCAAGGGTCTGCAGATCAAGTATTGCTGCTCTCACATCACCACTTGATCTCTTTGCAAGAAGCTCGATGGCTGCATCCTCAAATTCAATTTTTTCCGCATTGCAGATTTTTTTCAGCAACGAAGCGATCTGTGCAGAATGCACACGTTCCATCTTTACTAGCTCACAATTTGCCCTCAAAAGAACAAGCTTTTTATTTGCATAGATGTCATTTGCAGTAAGGATTACAGGATTTCTGCTTTCTTTTAACAAGGATGCTATCGCTTCTGCACCCCCCTTATCTTGTGCTTGAAGGCCATCAACCTCATCAAGCAAAATTAGGCGCAAAGTTCCGAAAAGAGATGCGCCTTGAGATGCGCTTCCGGCAAACCTCTGCACAAGCTCCTTTGTGCGAAAATCACTTGCGTTCATCTCAAAAAGCTGCCAATTCATCATCCTTGCGCATAACAACGCAAGCGTTGTCTTGCCATTGCCAACAGGACCGTAAAGAAGCAATGGCTTCTGCGGTTTGCCATTCTGCCATGCTAAGGCCCATTGCTTCACTCTTTCTAAAGCAGCGCTATTGCCAATAAAATCATCCCAGTTTTGCGGCGCATGTTTTTCGGTCCATATTGCAGGCATGCATAAATTTTGGGCAAAAAAGGTTAAATTAGGTGCTGATGAAATGAAAAACCTGTAAACAAAAGTGCCTGGGCCATCAAAAAATACCGAGTTCCTTTTTGAGCATCGCTATCTTTTCATCAAGAGATTTTGGTGATGGCTTTGTTTCGGCAATGGTTTCCTCTTTAGATTCTGCAACCTGGCTTGTTTTTTCGCTTGCATTTGCGCTTGCTTCCTGTTTGGGTTCATTTGGTGAAACATTTGTTTGTAAGGCCTCTTGGAGCTCCTTTTTCACCCTTTCCACTTCTTGAATAGGCTTTTTTTCTGAACCCTTCTCTAGGTCGGCCTCAAGCATTGAAAAAATTTTCTCCTGTTCCTCGTCACGCAAAAAAGGCGAAGGGTTATCTATGTCTTCGTCAATATCCGGAAAGCTAGACCTGCGTAGCAATGGCGGAATGTCGCTATCGGAAAGCTTCTTTTCTTTGCTTAGGAAAGGCAGCTTTATAGCAATCCCCAAAGATAATAATGCATTCTGATTTAAAAATATTTGTGCTGCGCATTGAGAGAATGAAAAAAATTGTAAAAATCTTAAGCCATGCGAAAATTTTGCAAGCTTATAGCTCTGTTGAGAAACAAATCATGTTTTTGGCTTTTGTTTTCCAAGAGGAATCTCTGTTGGCGTGCACACACGCACTATATTTGCAAACACACTTATGCGAACGGTTGATGGCTCAACATTTGGTTCCATTGCAATACTTCTTTGGGTATCTTTGCATATAAAATCAAATGTGATTGCTACATAAGGGTTTGCGCCTACAACCTCAATTTTGCATGTGCCAGCCTTACATGAAACAGTATTGTTACGCTCAACATTACCCATTGGCGGCGCAATCCAAGGCCCTATAGGCTCCCTGTTTGGGCATGCTGTGCCATGGCGTTCCTCCTGTGTGCCGCATAAGCCCAACACATTGTATTCTGATACACTTATTCCAGAGCATGCTGGTATTATACAATTCTGGTCTCTTGCAATTGCAAGGTCCTTTTTCTCAAATACCTTGGCATATTCGCACTCAAAGCCTATTGGGTTCATAATCTGATTTAGATAATCAAGCTGTTTCTGCAGTGCTTTGTCAATGTTAACATCTGTTAAATCAACCTTTGATCTGATATCACTGTCAGGGATTACAATATGATATGATGGGTCTGCTCTGCCAATGAATAGGCATGGCCCCTTTGCTTTTCTCAGCTCTTCGCAAACGTCAGTGCCAAAAATCTGTAGATAGTTCTGGCCCCATTCAATGTATTTCTTGTATGCATGCCAGATTCTATAAGGATACGCAAATGCATAGCTATTGCTCAATTTTCGCTCTTCTTTTTCACTTTTCGTGCCAACAACCACAAATGAGACATTTATATCAACGCGGTCGTTTGGAAGCTCCATCATTTTTTTAAACTGCTCCAAAAGTGTGTTGCCACCGTAAATGCCTAAAGAAATGTTGAAGTCACTGTTATATTCATAGCCGAGCTCCTCATTTATCCGCTTGAAGCACCCTTCAAGCTCAGTGCGTATCAAGAAGGAACCATTGGAATCGATCTCGTTTGCAAGCGGCGGTGCAAAAATATTGCAAGCCCATAGGCTTGACTGAAGCGAAAACCCTTGCTTTGAAAAATTCTGAACGCTTTGCCTTATGGAACGCACGGCATTTTCCATTGTTATTGTTTCGACCTTTGTTTCAGTGTTTGCATCTTTTGGTATTTTCAATGGCTCATGCCTTGTTAGAACAAGGATAAAAAGCAGGGCAATTAGTGCAATAGTTATAAAGGCCCATACGTTGCCCTTTTGATTCCTTTGCAGGTTTTTTAATGCACTTATGGGCAATTTAATGCACCTCGTATAACCTTTTCCTCGAAGCAGTCAAATAGCCTTGGATATGGAATGCCTGCTGGCCCCATGAGGCTTCTGCCAACTTGACTGCCTACTGGTATTTTGCGACCATAGCAATCAACATTGCCGTAGTTAAACTCAGGGCATTTCGTTGTGAGGCTGCCATACTCCGGACAATGGGTACTTCCATCAGGGTAATAATTTTTACAACCGCCTATTGCTAAAAGCCTTGAGTTCTGCAAGCTCCAAGCCACGCGACTATATTGCTCGCAGAAGTAAAACTGGTGACCAAGCTCATGCGCTATAGTTTCTTTATAAGGAGCTTCGCCAACAACTGGATAAGTGCCGAACTCTGTGAAACCAACAACACCATTGCCTTCACCTGCAACACAGATGTCACTTTTTGTTATTGCAGCAATACGCATAGTTGCCCAGTTTACATTATAGCCTGAATTTTGGACGCATTTCACTATCTGGTTGAATATGTCAAAGCGTTTTTCTTCTGGAAAGCATGTATTCAAAAGTGGAACGGAACAATTGTTTGGCTGTGGCGGAATTATGCGCATAGCATAGTTTGATTGGCAATTCTGCAACTTGGCACCATTCACAAAGATCTGAAAGTGAGCTTTTGCTGTGCTCTCAAACTCTTCATTTGAACCTGACCAGTTTACAGGCACAAAAATGAATTCAAATACCGGCTTTTTGCCAACGATTATTGTTATCGTTGTAGAGCCCTTTTGACCCTCGTCATCTGTCACTGTAAGCTTGACAACATATTGGCCTTCGCTTGGGAATGTGTATGTAAAATTTGGTTGTGTGCTGACAATTGTGCCATTTATATCCCATTCGTAAGAAACTATTGTGCCACCATCTGGATCATAGGAAGCCAGGCCACTAAGATTTGTTGTATAAGGTGGCTCCATGATAACGCGTGGGTTTGCAGTTATAACTGCAACTGGCGGCATTTTTACCACCACTGTCTGCATTTGATGCGGCACTCTTTCCTTGTAAATCCATGTTGTAAAACGCATTGGTTTTTTGTTTGGCATAAGCATTGTGCGCTCGAAAGCATATCTCTCTGCATTATCCTTTCTTGTTCCAAGTTCAATATCGGTCTCGCTTATTCTTGTGCTTTCATAGATTATTTTTTCCAAGATGGTATCAAGCTGTGACTGGGAGTAGCCGGTGGAAAAATCAAGTAGCATTCCTGGACCTATTCTTGCAAGCCTGTTCATATCCTCGCGTATTGCACTTTCATCATGTTTCTGAGGTAAACTTGTTGGTGTATTTACGCCTATAGGGTCACATAGCATTGGATAGATGCGCACATTTTTATGATTCTTTATTGCATTTATTCCAAAATCTATGCTGAGATCAGCAATGGCCGTGCCACCGTAATGCAAACCATTGCTGCTGATAAATTCATCTGAGCATGAAAGCTCATCTGATGCTGGAATTATTATTCTTATGTTATTTGAGTCCTTCGGCTGCTTAGAGGCCCACCAGGCCACACCAAGGCCATAAGCCTCCTGCAAAACACAGTGTTCCGCTGGTATTCCTGCTTGCTGGCGGAGAGCATCAAGTTCAGATTGGGAAATTTCGGCGCAGGTTACATTTGGCTCGGTGCATTGAGCGATTGGCATTGTCAAGCCAAGTGTATAGATATAGAAATGTATGTTGCCTGTAAAAGCGCTCTTGATGTAAAGTATTGATTGGCCTATCTTTTGCAGGTCATCTTGCATGCTGCCTGAGGTGTCAACAATAAACACCATTTCAACGTCTTTTGAGAGCTCATATTTCATACGAGGTATTTTCACATAGTAGTTTTCTCTCCCGTAAAAGCTGTCAAAAAGCTCTTCAAGAATTGCACGGCAACTTACGGATGTGCCAGCATAGTTTAAGTCAACATCGCCGTAATAGCTGCAATTTGCAAATATCTCGCCAATCGTCTCCTTGGTTCTTGGCTCAGTTATTTTAAGCAAAGAATCAAGACTTTCCTCAAGCCTACGCTCTTCAGAAAATGTCTGCATTGCTACTGTTGTATCTGCTGCCTCATGCATCCTGCTTATCTCGACAACGATAAGTGCTACGAAAAATAGGCCAACGATTAGCGCTGCTGCAAGTACCTGCGAAGGCTGGGCCAAATCACTCACCCTTTATTTTTTTATAATAAAGCAAAGCAAGCAATGCCAGGAGAATAGCGAGGAGAATAGGGATAAAGCTTATTGCAGAAAATTCCGTGCTAACTTGGGTTGGCGTAGGTGTTACTTGTGGCTCTCGTTGTGTTGCTGTTGGTGTTTGCGCTGTAGGAATACAATCTGGATCAACGCCACGGAAACAATCAGGATCGCAGATGCCATCTTGTGCTGCAACGCAAATACCATCTTGTTTGTCTACCTCACAATCTTTGCACGATAAGGCGCTTTCATCTTCGTCACAGCTGTTGTTATTGTTGCAAAGCCTCTCAGCAATCGGAAAAGCAAATTCTTTATTTTTGTCAAAAAGAATTTTTACTGATGCTGCCTGCTTATAGTATGGAACATTTACTTGCTTGAGGCCTTCATTTGGGTAGATTGCGTTGTAGTCGCCAATAACTGTATTAGTATCTGTGTCAATCCTGGGTGGGCTAATGAGCACTGTTGGCTGTATGAAAGCTACGCGAATCTCATAAAGCTTGGTGCCCTCGTTTGAAAGCAAGTAAATTGTTGCATTGCCCGGCTTTTCTTCTTCACTTAAATACCCAGGCATTGCCTTAAGTGCCAAAAGTTCAACCTTATTAAAATTTATATCATAGCTTATAGAAAGCTGGATTATTTCTCTTTCCTCAGAAGCAAGCGCAGAAGCGATTAAAAAAAGCACTATCAATGCTGCAAAAATTTTTGGAAAAATTTTTCTGCATGAGCTCATATTTTCACTCTGGCAATTGTCACAAGCACAAATAATTAGATGCTTGTAAATTTAAATTTTTGCATGCGCATTAATGCTGCTAGCTTTGCAATTTTTAGAGAAAAAACTAGCTATTTAGAGAATACTCGGTTTTTCTTAAAATAAATTCAGTTGTTAAAGACAAGGCTATTGAGGTCATCCGAGCATCTAAGCTCAACAATGCCTGGCAGCTGTAAAGGTGGGTGTTTTATGATAACATTGCAGTCCTCACATATGTTGTTCTTTTTGAAATATGCCTTAAGTGCATTTAGGTCAAACTGCGTGCCAGTTACTTCTATTGTTTTTACATAATATGCGCCACAGTTCATATCGCGCGCGCCGCGAGCACATGAGCGCCAGCAATTAGATGCTTCTGCAAAAAATTCCTGATAGGAAACCGTTCTTGGCCCAGCACCTTTGCAACTCTCTGGCAGAAAAATGCAGGTCACTGATCTTTGCAGTGCACCAAAATCAAATCTTGATATATAACCAAGTATTATCATGCCTGCGGCAATCGCAAAAACGAAAAAAACAATTACCTCTATCGTCTGCATTTAATCACCATTTCAGAGAGGACAAAACATACATGAGCAAAAGCCCAAGTGCAGCCATTGCAATTATAACCTCAATTATCTGCCAACTAGTTCTGCTCATCTCAAAAGCACCCCCTTGAAAATAAATGTTGTGAAGAGCACTATGCCCAAAAGAAGCATGATACTGTAAATAAGAAAACCAACAAGCAGCGTGCTTAACACAGTCTTGCCAATTCTATAGCGGTCAGTTCCATATTTCACATTTGCTAGAAAAACGCCCAGAACAATAAGCGTAAGTATGAGGTAAATTCCAACCACAACCTGCACAACAGTTGGCGGAATTATCTGTGATGGCTCTACAAGTGTGAGCGATATCTCAAGGTTAAATGCTTTGCCAACACCCTCTAGCAATCCAGTAATATACTCAAGAGACATTACGATTGCAACTGCCATTATGATTGCTGTTGCAGCGAGTATTGGGGCAAGTATCTTGCCTGAAAGCTCTATTGTTGCACTTGTATCGCTAAGAAGCGTCTGCATGTAATTGTCGAGCCTAAAAACTGAAAGCGTATGGGTCCTTATCATCTTTGCAGCCTTCGCCGCATTTCTTATATCTGTTTCTGCAAAGTTTATCAGACGCCTGAATATCTGGATAAGGCGCTTTGATGCAACAATTTCTGGCAACTTTGTGTTAACGATGTCTGCAAGGGTCTTCTTTGTATTGTAAAGCGCTTCTATGAGTTCGTCAAATATTTTCACAACTGCGTGTCTTTTAAACCCGTGAGTTTTGTAATCCATCTTTACATCTTCAAATATGCTTTCCATAGGCCTGTTCAACACAAGATAGCTGCTTATCACCTGCAACAAGTGCGGGATGTCATCTTCTATTTCGCGCATCTCAAGCCAGGTCTTTTCGTTTAGCTTGACATAGATATAAACAAACACCTCGATAGCGAGGAAAATGCCAAATGTTAAAAGCCATGCTGTGAAAAGGCCTTCAAAGCTATACTCGCGCGCAACACCTTGCTTGGTGTTCATGTTTATTGATGAAAAGTGGAATATTGCGGGGATTGCAAGGCAAAATGCAATGAGGATTGCTATAAGGTAGATTCCCTGTGGCATCTTCTTGAATTTTGGCGAAAGCGAAAGATCAATAGTATTAACTTGAACACGGTTGAGCGCAAAGTTCATTGCAAAGAGCACGAGCATTGTGGGGCAGAGTATATCATATATGAATATAAGAAGCGGCACATTAATAAAATTCGGCAGAAATACCGAAACAAGCGGAAGTAGAATAAGCGACATCATTGGCAGCATAACTCCAACCGAAACTAAGTTTTTTGCTTGATTAGACAGAAGTTCTGTTGAACGCTTGCCCATGGTATAATAGTTCTGTATTATGGTCTTTATGCCCTCCTTAAGCATGTTTTCTCTTTCGCTAAGGGGTGCAAGGCTTGCTGTTTGAAGCACTGTAATGCCTTTTACAAAGTCTGGATTTATCTCCATCCAAATTGGAATGTAGTCCTCAAAGGCTTCGCCCAAGGTTTTATATTGCTTCAATTCAAGCTTCTTAGCGATATCCTTAAACTGCTTTCCCAAAACACCTGTAAGCCCTTTGGATGTCTCTATAAATGCAAACTCAAAGCTTGTATTAAGGTTTATATAATTTGCCATTTCAAGGAGTGCTTGAAGCATTTCCTCCTTCTGCTGCATTATTCCTTGGGTGTAGTAGATGCTTGCACCATAGAGGTATGCTGAAAAAGCAAGCAAAATTGAGATAAAAAAGAAGACATAGCTCAGAAGAAGAAAAAGCTCAATGTGTGTTGTGGCTTGCACTAGGAAAAATAAAACGCTTAGGAACAAGGGGATAGCAAACCATATAAAAATTCCTGAAAGAAACTCTGCAGAGTTGTAAGGAAACTCAACCTGCTTAAATTTTTTTTCAAGGGTTTGGCTCTTCGGAAAAACTTTAAGTTTGCGGCCAGTTTCATATACAAAATCAAAATACATCTTTTATCCTCTTAAAATTTTTGCAATTACTTCCACAACATTTGAAGATTTTTTTCGAACTCCTCTTTGAATTTCCTTTCTGCTTCCTCGCTCTGCAGCGGTTTTGTCCTCTCGAACGCCTCTGCAAACCATCTGTTTGCCTTCAAGACATAAGGGCCTTCAAGTTTTTCCTTGAACATAGATAGGCTTTCCGTAAATCGTTGCTTTGCCCATGCCCTAAGCAAAATGTCGCGCCAGACCGTCTCATATGAGTCATACTCTGTGCTTGTTTCCATTATATTCTGGATTGTTATTGAATTGCCCTTGAGAAGCGCCTGCGTTGGTACCAGAGAGTCCTGCTTTTTGTCATACGTCATAAGTGTTCTGAAAACCGGCTCGTCTTGCCAATCCTTGAGAACCTCAACAACTTGGGTAACACGCCTTACGTGATAAAGGCCTGTCGGTGATTTAATCTGCTTTATAATTATGATAAGGTCTGTGACCTTAAATGAACCCTTTGGAACTCCAAGGTCATTGACAACACGATCAAATACACCATAGGGGTTATCAGCGTGGATTGTACCAGCAACAGTATTTGCCATTGCACCTACACGCATTGCTTCGTAAAGCACCCTGGCTTCCTGCGAGCGCACCTCACCAAGGATTAGGCAAGAGTTTCCTAAGCGCAAGCATGTGCGTAGGCCTTTTTCAAATGGAATTTCAAGACCTTCAGGGGACAATGCTGAGCGTACCTTGAAGGAAAGTATGTCATAGCCATATTCTTTATAGAAGTTTACAGGTAGCTCTTGAGTATCCTCTATCGTTATTATTCTGTATTTTGGCAAGATTTCAAGGACGCAAGCGCCAAGCAGTGAGGTTTTTCCGGAACCTCTTGGGCCTGCTATGAGGAAGGTTCTGCCATGGGCAATCATGAATGACATTAAACCTGCGAAAATTGGGCTTAGCGTTTTATTTGATATGAAAAGCGGTAGCGTCCATGGCTTTTCTCTGTGCCTTCTTATTGAATAGCCTATGCCATGTATTGAAAATGGCTGCACAACTGCTGCAACCCTAGCGCGCTGGCCCTCAACAACAAGCTCGGCATCAAGCTGTGGTTGTGCTTTATTGAGCGGCCTCCCAGAATTTATCTTCAGATATGTTGAAAGGTAGTTTAGAAAGTCTATCGAAGGGTAAAGATTTGTGCGGCACTCATCAAAGTCCTCATGCACAATTCTAAAAGGGCTCTGGAATTCTGGTGGATTGATATTTATTTCTTGAATCTTTGTGTCGCTCATGAGATAGTCAAGTATGCCATGCTGCTTTATCCATCTTATTAGCAATGGGTCCTTAAGTTCTCTGCCCTCATACTCCTTGTAAAGCGAGAGCATTTGGGCCATGTTTGGTTCCAAATGTGGAATGCTTATTGCATATGTTGGTTCCAAATATTCCTCTTCTTGAACAATCTTCACATTTGCATCCTTTATTTTGTAAGATTTAAGCACCTTGCCCCTAACAGGCTTTATAAGGCAATCAACAAAAAATGGGTATATCACATAAGAATCATCCTTTAGATAATGCTGCTTTGTGAATACCTTATTTTTGTAAACTATAAGGTCAAGGTCTTTTGCTGGCTTTATGCAATGCTGGCACATTGGAAAGCTTATATCGCCTAGACCTATGCAATCGCTGCAATCCCTTATCACATACTTCATGCGACACCCCCGCCTTGCTGCTCAAGGCCTTGCTCATAAAATGCCACATAGCGCTTTGCTTTTTCAAGCCTCTCCTTAAGCGCAATATCAGCGCTTGCACCAGCAATGCCCTCCAACTTGCGAACCCTGTTGTTTATGCTTTCAAGGTCGCGCATCATGGACTCGAAAAGCGCTGGTGCATGGATGCTTGCCAAGCCACCAAAGGCCTGTTCTATTTTAATAATCTGGTCTCTCACAACCGCATATCTCTGCAACACCTCTCTCGAGAGCATGCCTTTCTTAAGGTCTGCCATTGAGGACTCAAGCTCATCAACAGATGTTGAAACAAGATTTGCCCTTGAGGCCACAATCTCAACCCTTTTGTTTAGCTCGTTAACTTTTGCCTCAATCTCAAGCGATGAATAAGTTGTACCTGAAAGCAGTGCATTAATCAGCTTGTTGAGCCTTGCACGCTGCATTATTATCTGAGCGCAGATATAGCGGTATTTTTCTAGTATTAGGGGATCGCCCTCAAATTTGATATAGTCAAAGTCATCGATTTCTGCATTGTACTTTTTTGCTTTATGCTTAACAGATGCCATAAGCTATCGACCATCACTTCTTAGAATAATTTTTTTATCCTACCAAAAAAACCTTGTTTCTCCTCAGCAGGTTTCATTGGTTGTGGCTGTGGGAATTGCATGCTATAAGGTATCTCTGCCTCGTTGAGCCTGCTGACTTTAAAAAGCTCTTCAATTCTCTTTAACCTATTATTGAGCTCATCTATGATCTGTACAAGCTCAACCATAATTTTCGTAGATTTTGAGCTCATAAGCTTTTCTTGCAGCGCTTCTATGTTTTTTATCCTGGATTCGAGCAGTTGAACCTGCTTTTCAGATATGCCCTCCTGAAGCAAGCCTTTTAGCATCTCCTGGTCTTTCCTTATTTCGGCAATCTTCTCTATTGTGAGCTCAAGCTTTGACTCAAGAGCATCTACGCTTTCCTCGATTGCACTCAATTTCTCAACGTTATCGCTATATTCTGTCAATGGCGACCCCAAAACAATTGTTTTGTCTAGGTTGTCTATTTCAGCCCTTAGATTTTCAAGCTGGCCAACAAGAAATGTAAGCTGGTCCTCTGCAGCTTTAGCATTTTTTTGCTTTGCTTCAGAGATTGCTAAAAGAGAGCTCTGCAAGCTGCCAATTTTGTTTTTTACATTTTCTATTTTTGGGTCCATAATATTCCCTATTTTATGTAAGCTTTTTCCATATATAAATGTTTCTGATTGCTTAGTGATTGTTTAGCATTTTTCAAAGTAAAAAAGATTGCAAGGCATAAAGGAAAAACATTTAAATAGGAAAATGCATATAAAATATGCTTCGAAAGAAGGTTGAATAGCATGGAAATGCCAATATCCGTAATGATAACACTATTTATTGCACTAGCAGTGGGTGGCATTATATTAGGGCTTGCAAATAGATGGATTGTATTCAATGTGCCATGTTTTGGACCACAATGCCAAACTGAAGACGCTGGCGAAAGGCTGAAATATCAAACAACTATAACATCATCTCAAATAGCCACATATATGAAGCTTTGCCGCGAGCTTGTTTCGGAGAAGCCAAGACTAGATAATTATATCTGCTATGCAATAACGCTTGAGAACCCCACTGCAGTAAATCCTGCGGAAATCGCTTCAGAGCTTTCAAAAGACGCAAACTGGTATAGCATAGATAGTGGCACAACAAGAAGCATTTCAATATTTTGGAATTATGCTAAAGGTATTGTGGAGGTGAGGATATGAAACAGAAGGGTATTGAGATGGCAATACAAGTTTTCATCGTGCTTTTTGTTTTGCTTGCTGTTGCAATGCTTGTATTGCAAATGGTCTCGCAGCAGTTTGTACAGCAGCAAAAACAGGTCGAGGAACAGAGGCGTAAGCAAGCAAGGGATGAAAAATTGCAAGCAATGCGCAATGAATGCAACCAGCTTTGTGCACAGGCAAATAATGAAATAGGTCAAGCAAATTTCTGTCTGAAAAGATTTAGTGGGAACGATGCAGTTGACTTAACGCTTGATGGCACAACTACAAATCTTGACAAAGAACTTTTGGGTGGCGCCATAGGCGTATGCGAAGATAGCATATACTGCTCCCAGCTTGTGGAATGCTTTGGCACTTCGCCAGGCATGGAAAGCATGCAAAAGTGCGTAACGCGATTGTGCAATCTCTGGGCAAAGCAGGGGCTTAACGCAGAAGAAAGAAGTGCACACCTTTTTGACTATATGAAACCAGGCACTTGCTATGATGACCCAAAAAATAGGCCTAGTCATTGGTACACAATGCTGTTTGACAAGGACAAAAGCGGTAGCGTTGAACCAGATGAAGTTGGCTGCCAATAAATTATCTATGAGCTAAGCATTTAATCTTGCAGCCTGTTGCAGGAAAAATAGAACATTAATAAACTTGTGAGCAGAGAAAAATGGAAAACATAGTATGGGTAATCTTTGGCACGATTGCATTGCTGCTAGCAATTGGAATACTGCTCCAGCTCACTGAGCAGAATAAAGGTTATCAGAAAATGCAGATAAATGAGAATGCAGTCAAAGGTTTTGCGCAATGGTGCAACTATGTCTGCAGCTCTGATGTGGAAACAAAACTGACAAAAGAAATTGAGATATCTTCTGGAAGTGTTGTAGAGGCCTATGAAAAAAACATATGCATAGATTTTGAGAAGCAACACACATGCGAGTACTGCAACTGCGATTTGAACAAATTTAAGCTTGACCTTAGCACCCCTGAGCATTTGATGGCATATGACATATCGCACAGATTTAACTGCGTTTTTGAAAAAATAGACAAAGAGGTTGTTGCAATTGAATGCAAGGGCTAGCATATCCTCTAGTGTCATATTGCTAATTGGTGCAGCAATTGCATGCGGCATTGCGCTTTTCTGGTTTTTGAACCATTTCTTCAATGCACAGCTTATATTTGAAACAATGAACAATGATGTGTTTTACATTGCTTCAAAGCTCAACGAAAACTGCAGCTCGCATTACTATTCATTCACCTATAATCCAAAAACAGAATCTGGCACAATCACATTTACTAGAACAACAGTCTGCATTGAGCTGAACAAAATACAAAAATGCGCTCAGCTCTATTGTGGACCTTATGGCGAGCAAAAATTTGAACTTGACAAGATAACGGAACTTTTTATTGAAAAAAGCGATATTGTAAAGGTAAGCGCGCAGTAGTTTTAAAAATACTTCCTTGTGAGTTATCAGCGCGTTATTATTTTTACAATGTCGTTGTGCTTTAGCTCTGTGTCCTTGCCAATCTTCTGGCCTGTTCTGCAGTTTATTGCAGCAACAAAGTTTTGCCCAATCTCGGTATGCACTTTGTAAGCAAGGTCAAGAGCTGTGGATCCCTCTTCAAGCAGGAATGCATCTGGCAGTATGTTGCCTTTGGAATCTGCCCACTTTGCTTGGTCTTCAACAGGAAAGACAGCGATCATATGTAGGACATCAAATGCCAATGTATTTATGACCTGCTGCACTCCAGTGCTTCCAAATTTCTTTAGCACATTTTCTCTTATGAAATCAAGCGCTGCTTTTTGCTTCTCAGAAATTTCCTTTAGTTCTTTAAAATCGCTATCGCCTGGCGTGTATTCGATAAGGCCGGCTTCGCTTGCTTTCCTCAATGCAAGCTCGGCTTCCGCAGATACAGGTACTATGATTTCTTCTGGAAATTTTTTTCGAAGTTCAGCAATATTTTGCTGTGCCTCCTTCAAATCCATTTTATTTGCGGCAATAACCATTGGCTTGCACTCCTCTCTTACAAGCTCTGCAAGCTCAAGCTTTTGCTCATCAGTCCACTCGAAAAGCCTGCTAGCGAAGTTTATTTTGCTAAGGCATCTCTTGACGCTCTCTTCATCAATGCCTAAGCCGCTAAGCTGCTTTGCAAGAACGCTTGCCGCTTGTTCATCCTTTACATGCCTAAGCATGTGCCAGCTTCTTTCCATTATGCCCTTTATCCAATATTGTATTTCTCTCTTTAGAAAAACAACTGTTTCTGCAGGATCGAAATTACCTGGGCCAACAACATTGCCATTGGTGTCTGTTGAGCCGCTAGCATCTAGCACATGGATAAGGCCGTTTGAAACCATAATATCATTCAGAAACTGGTTACCCAAACCTTTTCCCTTCCAAGCGTCAGGCACAAGGCCTGCCACATCCCAAAGCTTTAAAGGCACGAAACGCCAGCCATTTTTACAGTAGCCATGCACTGGCTTGCACTGTTTGCCTAGCTCCACATGCGGGCATTTTATCTTTACATAAGCGATGCCTTGATTTGGCTTTATCGTTACAAAAGGCCTGTTGCCAACTTCAGCGTTGCAAAGAGTAGCTGCATTGAAAAAAGTGCTTTTTCCAGAGTTAGGTGCACCAACAACGCCAAGCTCCATAATAGGATAGCTATGGCAAAATCATAAAATAGTAACTATGATCCAAGCAAAAACTTGACATTCTACGATTCGCATAGCACATGCAAGCGTCAATATTGCATTGATGCCGCATAACCCTAATTTTTGTTCTATGTGGCCAAGCTCAAAATGCATCGCACGCATTACATCTTATGCTTTGTTATGGCTTTTACTTTGATATGATTGCTTCACAATAATTTTTACTGAGACTGCTCCTTTTGACCAACAAGCTCTTCTGCAATCATGTCACTAATGCGCTTTATTTCCTTGTCCTTGTTATGAAGCTTGTGCAAGGCATAGAAGTAGGCGTTCAGTATAGAATCAAGCGTTAGATTTCTTTTTAGGCCTATGCGTGCAATTTCCTCAAAGTAAAGCTTCACTATTCGCAAAGCAATCTCTTCATCTGGCACTTGAAATTTTTTTGATGCGATTTAAACCACACTCCAAAAGCAAAAATTTATGCATTAACGCTCCCATTAAAAGTTTTATCTCATAAAAATGTTCGGGTCAATGTTTTTAAGGGTTTTCAATCTCGCAAGCGATTCATCAATTTGCCTGCCGCGCTCGTTATCTGGTATGTTAAAGGCCCTAAACCTTTTTTCAATCCATTCGTCAGCCTTCAGCGCTTGAGCAGTGCAAATGCGACGCCTGCTTTTTAGAAATCTTATACGTTTGATCAGAAGCAAATCTATCCAAGCCTTGCGCCGAGCCTCATCATTAGTTCTTATTGTTACAACAAGGTGTTTTGAAATCTGTGCCTCTTTTTCCCCTTGCGGGATTCCCCTAATATCTATAAAAGAGAGCTCTAAATCCGCGCCATAGAGCCTGCAAATGGGTGCAATTTTTTGCTTTGCATAAGCAATGATTGTTTCGTGCCAGCCAGCGCCATAGATTGCTATTTTGTAACCTTTTCTATTCAAGAGGCCTCTGAGTATTGGTGCCACGGGATTGTCTCGCAGAACAGGCATTGGCTCAAAAGAAAAATTCCAGTCATATTGCAATGGCTTCCTTGGATAGCGCCCAGCTTCCTTGCAAAGTACTTTTTCATAAAGGCCTTCTGTCCTCATAACTTCTTTAGCCTTGTGAACAGCATACCGAGAAATATCAGTAAATGTTACTCTCAGCCCTTGCCTTGCCAATTCGCTCGCCCAGCCGCCGACATAACCTGCAAAAAAGTGAATTCTTTCACCTGGTGCAAAGCCAAGTTTTTCTACAAGTTTCGTGTCTGCTGGAACAAATGAATGCGCGACTGTTGGAAAACGAGACCAAATAGAAAAAGGCTTAGTGGGCTTTTTTGCCCTTTTAAGACCCCTTGCTTTAAATATATCAGATGGTTGCATATTGCGCGATTTAAAGGTTCTTTGGGCCATAAATTATCAATCGCCTTTAAGCAATTCAATTATTGCTTCTTTTGGCTGAGCTAACATTATCTCACGAGTTCTGCCACGTATCTCTGCTGTGGCCTCTCTAACGCTAAGAATATTTAGCTCAGCAAGCCTATTAATTTTATCTCTGAAGCTCCGCTCGCTAATGGCTTGCTTGCATCTTGAGCAGTAAGCTTTGTAAAGTTCTCCTGAAAAAATTTTTTCATGCTCGCACATTATTTTCAGTATTTCCTTTTCACACGAGTCAAGATGTGGCAATGCCTTTTCCAATGCCCTTGGCTTAATGCGCTCAAATGCTTTTTTCAAATGTACAACAGAAAGCTTTTTTGCACCCTCTTTTTCTGCAATTCTGCCAGCAGCTAGAAGAGATTCTATTGCGATGCGCGCATCACCGCTGCATTTTGCTGCTTGGGCAGCAGCCAGATTTATAACATCTTTTTCAATCGCATCCTCAAAGAATGCGTTTCTTGCTCTCTCATGCAGTATCTGCTTCAGCTGCTCCGGGGTATACTGATTGAATTCGATTGTTAATGCAGAGAGCGAACTTCTAACCCTATCATCAAGCATTGCAAGGGTATCGCGAATGTTAGATATGAGTATTATGCCAAGATGGATTGAATGAAGCTCTGTTATGCGCAGCAAGTCATACAAAAGTTGCGATGCTGTTTTATCCCTTATAAGCTGGTCTGCTTCATCAAGCACGACTATTGGCGCAACGTTTTTTACCTTAAGGGCATGAACAAACTCATTGTAAATTTCATCTGATGCAAGACCGCGTCTTGGTACTGCGTTACCAAGTGCAAGGCACAACTTGTTTAGCACGGCATTCCTTGTATGAAATTCAAAGCAGTTTATGTAAATGCCTTTCACCTTCGAGGCATACTCTTCAAGCTCGCGCAGAACATACCTTGCGGTAACTGTTTTTCCTGTTCCGCTCGGACCGAAAATGAAGAGGTTTTGAGGTTTTCCATTTCGAAGCAAAGGCTTTAGAGAGCCCGCAATCTCAGCTATCTGTGATTCCCTGAAAGGAAGTTTTTCGGGAATGTACTCAGGATACAAAAAGCGCTCATCCTTGAATATGCCACGAGCTTCGGCACTTTCAAAGATGCTGTGGTGCATAAAAAGTAAAGGGTGCGATTTCTTTTTAATTTATTAACTGCACGGTTCAGAGGAAATGAGGTGCTTCAAAAGGCTTAAAGGTAAAAAAAGGCAAATGTAAATGGGTGATGTGATGAAGACGCCTAGAAAGGTTGATCTTGAAGATATGGCCTTAGAAACCCTCGAGCTTGAAAAACAAAGATTGTTTGAGAAGCTTTTAAATGGCTGTGAGCCAAAAAAACACAGGAACATACTTTATGAGGTCTTAGGTGTGATTGACTTCAAAAGGAGGTTTGAGGCCAGAGGTTCTTAGAGCAAACAGGCAGAGATTTTCAAATGAAGCTAAGAATCTAAAAAGGCTTTTTTTAGGCCTTTTTGATTCTCAAGAGAAGGAAATTTTGCAAAATTTGCGCATGCACACAGCAATTCTTCCAGAAACTTGCTTTGCATAACCATTGAAGGCATTTGGCATGCTTTTCTTGAAGATCTCTACGAAAGGTATTAAAACCTAAGAGTGGAAAGAATATCTTATGGGGGAGGAAAAAAAGGAAGAGAAAAAAGCAAGCCCTAGCAATAGGGTTGATGGAATTTTCAAGCAAATTTCATCACAGGTGAGCCAGCAGATAAGCAAATTCGTGGCGTTTCTTTTTTTGCTTTTAGCAATTGGGATGTTCTTAGGGATATATGTTGCTTCATATCATCCAAAATATATTGAGATTGCAGTATTGGCGCCTGTTGTAATGGGGCTTATAGCATATTATAACCGCGATATAGCAATTGCTCTTTTTGCGCTTTTCATCGTTTTCCTCGTGTTTTTGGCCTAAAATTTTTTTGCTTTAAAATTTTTAATATCTTCCTTGGAGAGTATTCTATAGCTGCTAGGAGTGGTTGGTTGCGTGAACATAGGGGCAAATGCTAAGCTTAACGAACATGGATTTTTCTCATCAATTCTGATTGTTTTAGCAACTGCCATGCTTTTCCTTTTCCTTGCTTCAACGATGCAAGCAAGAGAAAAACTTACAAATGCACATATTGCTGCAATTGAACTTGAGCAGGTTGCCTTTCATAGGTATGAAGTTGAAGAGAATATTGCAAAAGTAATAAAGGAAACACTTGAAAATGAGCTCGCGCTTGGCAATACAAATTCTGAAAAACTAAATCTTGCTGTGAGCAAAAAGATTGAGGAAACATTTGAAATCTTTAAAGAGCGCCTTGGTTGCGATGTATACATAACTGATGGTTTCAGCAAAGCGCCTCTGCAGAATCTGCACGAGCTTTCACGCACTATTGTTCTTGATAGCGATGAAGGCCTTTATGCAGAATACGTTTTCACTGGTGGCCTCTTAAAGGACAAAATGGTTGCTTGCGAAATCAGAAAGGGAAATGCAGTAGCGATAGCATCATTGGTGCCACAATATACAATAAAGGTGGTCCGTGTTGGATAAGCACACCTTAAAATTGCACAAATGCAAGCAAGGCTTTAGCTCACTAGAGATTATGCTCTGCACAACATTCTTGCTGCTCGCTGTTTCTATGGCTGCAAGCACAATGCTGCACCTTGGTTCGCTTTTGAAAAACAGCAACGCAAGGGCTTTGGCATATTCAACAGCGCAGGGTTGCGCAGTGATCTCTGATGCGCTTGCATCAAACCCAGAAACAAAAACAAGCGCAAAGATCGAATGTGCGGTTTTTGGAAAATTGATGGGAAGCGATTTCAATAATGGGTTTATATATGCGCAAACATTTTCAAATGCTAAGATAATCAGCAAGGGGCAAGGGCTTGAGGTTGTTGTTGATGGCTCCCATTATAGATGAAAAAGGCCTTTTCTTCACGCTTGATTTTTGCATAGCACTAATTGTTCTTATGTTTTCAATGTTTCTGATATTTTTTGCGGTAATACGGGCTGCAGAGACAAGAAGCAGACAAATACAACTCTTTGAGCAAGAGCATGCAATGCTTTTTGTTGACTCTATGCTTAAGCGCGGCTTTGATGAAAATGGGTTTGCTGAAATAGACCTTGAGCAAAGGCGTATCCTTGAGAATAGAATTGGCGATGTTGAGAAGGCAATTGAAAAAAACAAAGCATCGCTAAAGGAAAACAATGTTTTGGAGATAACCATTGATGGCCAAAAGCTTTTCACGGATGATAATGCTAAATGCTCAAATATTTTTAGCATTGAGAGGGGCGTTACCAAAAAGGGAAAATTTGTTGTGCTTGGGGTGAAATTTTGTCATGGGCAGAGATAAAGCCGGCTTTATATTTTCTGTAGATAGCACAATTGCATTGCTGACCATCGCAGCAAGTGCAGCAATGGTATTCTATCTGCTGGCTGCTTTAAAGCAACCTCGAATAGAAGAGCTTCTGATATTACAAAAAGAACACGACCTTATGAAGCATTGGCTTCTGCAAAGCCCATTCGAGCAAGAGATGATAGAACAGGCAGAAAAGCTCTTTGGGAAAAATTTTTCACTTGAAATTGATGGGAAAAATTTTTTTGCAAACAGCAACAGCGACTTTAAAAACTCAATATCAAGCAAGCTTCTGCTTATTGATAGGGATTTGAAAGTTCAAGAAATTGTGCTTACAGTTTATGACTAGCGTACATACACTAGCATAGAAAATTTCTTTATGCTATGCAGCCTAGCAGTCAACATTCTGACAAAGAGAGCTTTATGCTTGCTTTTTCTCGCACGAGCACTAAGCACGTTGCGCCTCTTATTGTAAAATTTTTTGACTCAGCAAAAAGGCTAATGGGTGAATCAACTGAAATCACATGGTCTTTAACAGAGATTTCAATTTTTTCTTGCTCAATAGATAGGTTCCATTCTGTGAGCGGCTCGCACCTTACTATGAGCTTAGAACCCTCGGAAAGAACGCTAAGCGTTCTTATCGAGCTTTTAAGCTCTGAAGAAAAAAGTTTTGCATTGGCAAGCTCTGCAGAGCTAAATGCCCTATTGCTTGCACTGCTAACAGAGTTTGCCATTAAGGCCATCGCAGATATTGCAATTGTGGCCACTAGCAAAAATTCAAGGGAAAGCTGCGCCCTGCTTTTCATAAAACCACTAGCTCAGGTTTCCAATCTCGTCAATCTTGTTAAAAAGCTCTTCCGAACGCTTGTCAATGGATTTGCTTGCTTCTGTTGCTGAAGCTTGAAGCTTCGATACAACAAGCAGCGCAACCACGATGAGCGCAGCAAGAACCAAAATCATCTCAAGCGATATTTGTGCCTTGCTATCCATACCAACCCTCCTGCAGCATTAAACAATTCTTCTCGCAAAATATTTAAAAAAGCACCTCTCATAACATAAGTTATGAGAAGCCAAGAGGCACAGGAGCTCATAATAAGCTGGCTTACGATAAGCATTGCATTCAGCTATTATGGTGGCAAGCTGGCTAACATTGGCAATTTTTTTCATGTTCTGCCAATAAGCCTTGTTGCGGTTGGCACTGGTTTCATATTTCATGAGCTTGCGCACAGGGCAGTAGCAAGGCATTATGGTTGCTATGCTGAATTTAGGATGTGGACTCTTGGACTGGTGCTTGCTCTTGTGCTTGCTATTACATTTAATTTCGTTTTTGCCGCACCTGGCGCTGTTTATATCTATGGCCCCAATCTTTCAAGAAAGCAGAATGCAAAAATCTCGCTCGCTGGGCCTTTGACAAACATTTTGGTAGCCATAATATTTTTCGCAATCTTTTTTCTCACAGGCAGCAATGCAAACACATATCTTGGGCTTCTCCTTAGCAACGTTGCTTTAATTAATCTATGGTTTGCATTTTTCAACCTGCTGCCAATGTGGCCTCTCGATGGCAGCAAGATAATTGCATATTACCCTTGGCTATGGGTAATTTTATTTTTGCCATTATTGGCGCTGTTTTTTGGCATACCATTTCTTTTATAAATAGTCAGCCATATTTTGCAAAAATACGAAAACCTGCAAAAGTTTTTAGCGTATGGCTCCATTCAGAAAATTTTTGAGGTTTTTAGTAAACCCTTTTTATGTTTTGCACATCACTACCTATATAGTGGTTTCATGAAACTCATTGTTGCTGAAAAAAATATTGCAGGCAGACGCATTGCAGAGATTCTTGCAGATGGAAAGGTCGAAGAAAGATATGTGAACGGCGTTCCTACCTATCACTTTACCAGAGAGGGCACGCAATATGTTGTTGTACCACTAAGAGGTCACATAATTGAGGTTGATTTTCCAACACAGTATTCGCCTTGGATTGGCACTGACCTAAGAAGCCTTGTATACAGCAACATCGAGTATCTGAAGAAGGAAAAAAACATCATTGAGACGCTGATGAAGTTTGCAAAGCAATGCGATGAAATTATATTTGCCACAGATTATGACCGCGAAGGTGAAAGCATTGCCCTCGAAGCATTGCAATGCGCTGAAGCTGCAAATCCAAAAATAAAAGCCAAAAGGGTTGTTTTCTCTGCAATAACAAAGCAAGACATCGAAGAAGCATTTAAAAACCCAACAAAGCTTGACATCAACCTTGCAAACTCTGCAAATGCGAGGCGCGAGATAGATCTTGTTTGGGGTGCAGTGCTCACGAGATTTCTTTCAATTGTTTCGGGACAGCTCGGCCATGAATTCCTTTCAGCTGGAAGGGTGCAAAGCCCGGTGCTTGCGCTGATCGTTGATCGCGAAAAGGAAATAATGGCATTCAAGCCAAAGCCATACTGGGAAGTTGAGGCAATATTTGAGAAAAACAACCAGAAGTTCTCTGCTATGCATAAGGCTGGGCGCTTCTGGGAAAAAGAAAAGGCTTTTGATGTATTGAAAAGCAAGGAGCCTTATGGAAAGGTTGCAAAGGTTAAAAGAAGCGAAAGCGTAATAAAAAGGCCTGTGCCTCTCAACACCACAAATTTTTTAAGAGCAGCAACAGCTCTTGGCATCTCAGCGCCGCAAGCGATGAGCATTGCAGAAGAACTTTACCAGCGAGGTTACATAAGTTATCCGCGCACAGATAATTCTGCGTATCCTGCAACATTGAATATTAGAAAAATTGTAGAGAAACTAGCAGGATACAAAAATTTTGCATCTTATTGCAATGAAATTCTAAGCAAAAAAATTTTGCCATCGCAGGGCACTGCAACAAAGGATCACCCACCAATACACCCTGTTGAGATTCCAAAGGAGGCGCTTGCAAGCAATCATGCAAAAATCTATGAGCTTATATGTAGGCACTTCCTTGCAACCCTTGGTGAGGATGCGATTGCTGAAATAATCACCGCTGAGATCCTTGTTGGAAAGGAACCATTTGTTGCTTTGGGCAAGCACTATTTAAAGCTTGGCTGGAAGCAGATTTACCCTTACAGCAGCACAGCTGAAATAATGCTGCCAAAACTTGAAGAAGGCGAGCTTGTGAAGCTCATTGACATGAAGGTTCATGAGAAGAAAACAAAGCCAAAGCCAAGGTATTCACAAGGCAAACTCATAAAACTTATGGCTGATTTAGGCCTCGGAACAAAATCAACGAGGCATGAAATAATAAGAAAACTTTATGCACGCGGCTATATAAAAGGCAACAAAGCAATAGTGCCAAATACCATTGCATTTGCAACAGTCGATGCTCTTGAAAAACAAGATAGTGCAATTCTTAAGCCTGACATGACAAGGCAGATTGAGAAAGAGATGGATGAGATTGCACTAGCAAAAAAGGAAAAAGATGCTGTTGTGGATGACTCAAGAAGGCTGCTTTCTGCAGCACTTGAGCAGCTTTTGGCAAAAAAGCAAGAGATTGGAAAAATTCTGCGAGAGGCTTTATTGGCAGACAAGAAGCAATTCCCTTGCACAAACGAGGCATGCGATGGGGTGCTTGTAATAAGAAATGGGAAGAGCGGAAAGCGTTTTCTTGGTTGTACGAACTATCCAAAATGCACAGTTACATACCCATTGCCACAGAGCGGAAAGATTGAACCCCTTGAAAAAAGATGTGAGATATGCGGAAAACCAATGATAAAGGTAACAGGTCGCAACTTCCATTACGAGATGTGCATAGACCCCAAATGCCAAAGCAAGAGCTCTTGGGGGCGAAAGGCTGAAAAAAATGAGGCAAAAACAGCGAGGGCAAGCTCAAATGATGCCAAAGAAAAACCCGTAGAAAAAAGGCCTGAGGAGAGCCAAGATGAAAAAAGATAAAAAAAATGTTTTGAAAGAATGCAAGCGCAAGCAACAAAGAGAAAAGAGAAAAAAATTAAGGCATATGCAAAAAATACCTCTTGCAATCTTCCTGCAGACCCTTGCAATTTTATTGCTCTCTGGCTGCATTGACACACAAAAGCAAGCTGAGCTCTGGGCTGATATTAACATTGAATACTTAAAGACACCTGCAACATTGGACTTAAGCCCGAACGAGCAGAAGGAGCTCATTTCAAGAATAGAAGCAATCGATTTAAACGCACGGGGAATGCAAAAAAATTCTGAAGGCATGATGGCACAATACTGGCAAATTAATTCTGAGTTTGCAAATTTTCTCAAAAGAAAACTTTTGGTTTTTCAATCGAGGCATGGCGTGCTGATGAAGAAAAATATTTCTTTTGATATAAACTCATCATCAAGGAACAATTGCATTGCGCTGCTCGCCTTCAAGCCATTTGCAACAGAGCTTGATGAGCTTGTAACGCTTTCAAATAAAAATAACCAATTCATAAATGCCTTTATTCGCACATATGGAAAAAATGCAGAGCTAAATGTTCTGCGCTTTATGACAGACGAGACAGCAATTAGGGCAACGGCTAAAAAAGCAAGACTTCTTGCGTTGCTTGGCGAAGAGTGCTCGTTATATTTTGATTCAAAAGAATTCTTTGAAAAGCTCTCGATTGAGGAGCTTGACTGCAACACATTGCAAATTTTTTCAGAAAAAATTTCCAAAGTAGAGGAACTTGTCGACAGCACAAAAAAGCTTATGAATGAGCTTGCAGCGCACGATATTGATATTTCAATGCTGCAACGAGATTACGCAAACTTGAACAACAAGGTTTCTGAGCTCAAGCAACTTTACGCCGATTTAAACTACTGCTGAAAAGCGTAGCCTAGCATTAATCAGCAATTTTCTTGCCATAGAAAAAGAGTATTAGAGGTGGAAGGGGCCTGTGCTGGAACCATTTTAGCCTGGTGAGCTGCCCCATCCCTCTAATTGTCTTTGGTCTTGCAACAACCCTCCTTTTGGTTTTGCATACGTATATTAGCTTAACCCTATATAAAGCAATTACCCTTATTATAATGGCTAAAAGGCACAAATTTAATTATTATCATTATACTATTTTTACATATTGGTGTTAATATGGTATTAAAAAAGTCAATTGTAGATGCAACAAGGGTTAAAATTCTTGAGGCCCTGCTAAAAGAAGGCTCTGTAAGGCCAAACATCAAGAGAATAAAGCAATACACTGGCTTCCATAAGGCAACAATCATAAGCTCTCTTGAATTCCTTGAGAAGGCAGGCCTTATCCAAGGTTACGGTCCAAAGATAAACTTCAGAACATTAGGTTACAACCTTGAGGTAACAATGCTTTTGCAGGCAGACCTCTCGCAAAAAGAGACGTTAAACATATTCTTAGAAAAGGCGATGCAAGACCCTCACCTCTACTGGTTTTCTGGCATGCTTGGCTCAGGCAACTGGAACATACTTACAAGGCACATTTACAAGGATGTTGAGTCATATCGAAGGCACATCGAAAGTTATTATTACGAAAGCATTCCTGACATTTACAAGTTTATAAGGGACAGAAACATTTTTTTCACAACAGAACCTATCTATAAAAGCACTTCGCGGACAAAATCGATTATAGAGCTCATAAGGGGCGCGTCAGAAAAGTAAATTTAAGCGGTGCGAAAATGGACTTTGAATTTGATTTGAAAGAAAGCATTCACAAAAATATTTCAAAATATTTTGAAAAGGCAAAGATGGCAAAAAGCAAGGCAGAGAGAATTGAGCAAGCGATAAAAGAGGTTGAGGCAAAGATAAAAGCGCTTGAAAGCAAAAAAACCATCGAAGGAAAAAAGAGGCCTTTTAGAAAAAGACCTCGCGAATGGTATGAAAAATTTAGATGGTTTTTTTCCAGCGAAGAGTTTCTTGTTCTTGCAGGGCGCGATGCACAAACAAATGAGCTTCTTGTGAAGAGATACATGGAACCAGAGGACATTTATTTCCATGCAGACATTTATGGTGCAGCGCATTGCATTGTAAAAACTGCAGGCAGAAATCCTGGGGAGCAAACCCTTAAAGAGGCTGCAACCTTTGCTGCAGCATGCAGCAAGGCATGGCAGCAAGGCATGGCAGCAATAGATGTTTATTCTGTAAAACCAGAACAGGTCTCAAAAAGCGCGCCGAGTGGTGAGGCATTAGGCCATGGTGCCTTCATGATATTCGGAAAGCGCAACTGGTTCAAAAACACGCCGCTTGATTTTGCAATAGGCATTGAAAAGTTTGGTGATTATTATAGGATAATCTCTGGACCCAGCAGTGCGGTGAAAAAGCATGCGATCATGAGCTTTGAGTTGCTTCAGGGCAGGAAAAGCAAAAGTGATGTAGCAAAACATCTTAAGAGTTTGTTCGAAAAAAAACTTGAAACAACCTTGAACCTTGATGAAATTATGCAAATGCTGCCTGCAGATAATATAGAGCTAAAAACGGGCTAGGAAATGCCACGAGCATTAGAATAAAATTTATTGCCTTTAGAGACTTTGGCTATTTACATTTAAAATTTTTAAAGATGACAAGCAAAACATATTTAAACCATAATTTTTTCTTTTATAATATAAATAAAGTTAGTGTCAACATTTATAAGGATTTAATACTTCCTTATTTTTGAATATGGCAAGATGTTTGGTGAGGAAATGCCAAAGGCTGAGCTAAAGCTTCGTGTCCAAGATGCTGACCCTGCACACGTAGGCAGAAATATCGTTACCTTAGATCGCAGATCAAAAGAAATCCTTGGCGTGGCAAGCGGTGACATTGTTGAAATAAAGGGGATGCGAACAACCGCAGCGATTGTGTGGCCAGCACGCATAGAAGATGAGGGCAAGGAAATCATAAGGATGGATGGCTTCATAAGACACAATGCAGGGATTGGGCTCAATGATACTGTAATTGTAAGAAAAGCTGATTATAAGGAGGCACATGAGATTGTGCTTGCGCCAACGCAGCGTGTTCGCATAATTGCTTCAAGCTACAATAGAATTCTTAAAAGAACTTTCTTGGGCAGACCTCTTTGCCAAGGCGACAGCGTTTGGATAAGCGTCTTTGGCTCTGGCTTTGTTTATAAGGTTGCATCAACAAAACCAAGAGGGATTGTAAAAGTTACAGAGCTAACGGAATTTGTGCTAAAAGAAAAGCCTGTGAAGGAGATGCCTGAAGGCATACCGACAGTTGCATATGAAGATATTGGCGGCTTAAAAGAGCAGGTGCAGAAAATAAGGGAGATGGTTGAGTTACCAATGAGACATCCGGAGCTTTTTAGACGCTTAGGAATTATGCCGCCAAAAGGGGTTCTTCTTTATGGCCCACCAGGAACAGGAAAAACGCTTATGGCAAAGGCAGTTGCAAATGAGACGAATGCAAACTTTATAAGCGTCAATGCACCAAGCATAATGAGCAAATATGTTGGCGAAGCCGAAGAACGGATTAGGCAGATATTTAAAGAGGCAGAAGAAAATGCCCCGAGCATAATTTTCATTGATGAGATCGATGCAATCGCGCCCAAAAGGGACGAGGTTATAGGTGAGGTCGAACGCAGGGTAGTTGCACAGCTGCTTGCTATGATGGACGGCTTAGAAGCTCGCGGCAATGTTATCGTGATGGCTGCAACAAACAGGGTTAACTCTCTTGATGAAGCACTACGTAGACCTGGAAGATTTGACCGCGAGATAGAATTTGGCATTCCGGATAGGGTTGAAAGAAAAGAGATTTTGCAAATACACACAAGGGGCATGCCACTAGCAAAAGATGTTGACCTAGATTATTTTGCATCCATAACGCATGGTTTTGTTGGCGCTGACCTCGAGGCACTTGCAAAGGAAGCTGCAATGAAAGCATTGCGTAGATATCTGCCACAGATAAACCTCGAGGAGGATGAAATTCCTGCAGAGATTCTTGAAAGCCTTGAAGTGCGTCGCGATGATTTTCTTGAAGCGTTAAAGGACGTACAGCCAAGCGCGCTGCGCGAGGTTGCGGTTCAGATTCCGAAGGTAAGGTGGAGCGATATAGGCGGGCTTGACAACGTAAAGGAAGAGCTTAAGCAAACCGTAGAATGGCCTCTTAAATACCCAGATATCTTCAAGGAAATGGGCATAAAACCCCCAAAAGGAATCCTGCTTTATGGTCCGCCAGGAACAGGAAAAACACTTCTTGCGAAAGCAGTTGCAACTGAGAGCGAAGCAAACTTCATTTCGATTAAAGGACCTGAGCTTTTGTCGATGTATGTTGGCGAGAGCGAACGCGGCATAAGGAAAATTTTTAGGAAGGCAAGGCAGGTTGCACCTGTGATTGTTTTCTTTGATGAGATTGACGCTATTGCCTCTGAGCGCCATAATGCCTTTGATTCCGGCGTTGGAAACCGCGTGCTAAACCAGCTGCTTACAGAGCTTGATGGTGCTGAGATGCTAGAGAATGTTGTTTTCATATGCGCTACAAACAGGCCTGATCTTCTTGACAAGGCTCTTCTTAGGCCTGGGCGCATAGACAAGCTTATTGAGATTCCAGCACCTGATGTGAAGGCACGTGAAAAAATACTTGAGATACATACAAGGCAAGTGCCATTAGCCAAAGATGTGAGCTTGCATGAGCTTGCAGAGATTACGGAAAATTTCAGCGGCGCAGACCTTGAGTGCCTTGTACGCGAGGCAGCGCTCACAGCAATAAAGGAAAGTAAAATGAAAAAGACAGAGGTTGCAATGAAACACTTTGAAAAGGCATTAGCAAAAGTGAAGCCATCTATAAGCGAATTGACAAAAAAGGCCTATGAGGATTTCAGGACAAAATGCACAGAATTTTCCCCAAGCTATGTACGCTGATTTTTGGGAAGAAAAAAGCATTTAGGCTCGCTAAAACCTTTTTTGCATCACGCTTGCAGGCAGCGTTGTGCTTTTTTTGATTTCATCAAGCACAACGAGGGTTTTCATGTCAAGAACGCCGTCAAGCGCGCCCAAGCGCTCAACGAAATCCTTTACTGAGGCCAAGTCAGGGAGTATTGCCTTCACAAGCAGATTGTATTCGCCAAGAACCTGGTGAACTTCAACAACATGTTCGAATGCCTCAATACGCTTAAGAAGGTCTTTTGTTTTTGAGAGCTCTGTGCGGAGTTGCAAAAAAACAGGTTTTTCGAAGCCAAGCACTTCATAATCTATTTCTGCACGTATTGCCTTTATTATGCCTCTGCGCTTTAAGGAATCAACGCGCTTCCTTACTGCAACGTCAGTGAGCTGAGCTTCCTCAGCAATCGCCTTATAGCTTGTGCGGCCATCAACCATAAGCCTTTTCAAAATTAGGACCTCAACCCTGTCAAGCGATGCTATCATTATACCCCCTAAGAAATACTTATCAAAAACTTATAAAAAGTTTGCTTTTCAAAATGCCAAGTTTATTTCGCTAACTCATGCCTCTTTATAAGATCGAATTTCAACATGTAGAAAAATGTCTTTATAATCTCAATAAATGGCACAATAAAAACAAGTGTGATGACAATGGCTATTGTTTCGCCTGCAATGAATTCACTTGCGAAGACATCTACTGCAACGACATTCAAAAAGAAAAGGTCAATGAAATATTCGAAAACACCAACAGCGAGAAGCAGTGCGGAACCGACAATTAGCACTTGGAGAGCTCCTTTCAAATTTTTTCTTACAAATGAAATGCTTTCGCGCATCGCAAGGCCTAATGGAAGCTCATCCACCACAATGACTTGCGGCACAAACATAAAAAACACCATTGCGATAAAAACGATTGCAAGGAATACAAGCACAGCATAGATGCTAATTGCTGAAAGGGCAAGCGCAATGAAGAAAGTCAAAAGAAAAACTATAAGATAGAACGTGAAAATCTTCAATGCAAATTTTTTCACCATCTCGTTAAGATAAAAATGCACTTTTACCTTGCTGAGGTCTCTGCGCACAGCAAAGCTTATAAGCGTAACGAAAAAAGAGTAAGGTGCAAGGAATATCACTGCTAGCAGCAAGATTAATGGCGTGTGAGCGTTTGCAAGATAATCAACAAAAAGCGTTCCTGAGGAGAGCGTTATGCCTGTTTCAAAGAAAGGCACTTTAAAAAATGGAATTATGAATAAAGGTACAAATACGAGCAGCAGTGCGAAAAGCAAGCATACTTTGAAGTTATTTTTATACTCGGCGAAAGATTTTGCTATGATATCCATAATGAGTGTTTAACTGGAAAAGTTATTTAAATAAAACGCACTTTAAATCCCTTGAGTTTTATGATAGAGATGATAACAGGCCCAATGTTTAGCGGCAAATCAGAGGAGCTAATGCGCCGCATAAAGCGTGCCAGGATTGCTGGCCAAAAGGTGCAGGTCTTTTCGCCTGCAATTGATTTTCGCGGTGGGAAAAATTGCATATATTCCCATGATGAAAGGCGCATAGAGGCAATACCGATTAATAAAAGCATTGAAATTATCAAGCATTTAAAACCAGATACAAAAGTAATTGGCGTTGATGAGATACAGTTCCTTGATGATGGAATAATTGACATTGCGGTTTTCCTTGCGGAAAAGGACATTGATGTTATCTTAGCAGGCCTCAATCTTGACTTTAGGGGCGAGCCATTTAGGTTTAGAGATTCTGAAAGGACTGTTGCGGAGCTAATAGCTTTGAGCGAATCAGTTACAAAGCTGCATGCGATTTGCACGGCTAAGGTAAAAAATGGCACTAAAGAAGGCATTTGCGGAAAAAATGCATATTTTACCCAAAGGCTCATAAATGGAAAGCCGGCACCTTACAACAGCCCGCTTATTGTTGTTGGCAGTGAAGAGCTTTATGTTGCAAGATGCAGAAAGCATCACAAGGTGCCTGGAAAGCCAAAGAAAAAACTTCTATGAATAGGCTGTTTTCTAGTTTGTTTTTCAAACCGAATATAAATAAATTAAAATGCAACAAATATATCACATAAAATTTGAAGCTCCCAACACTGATTTTTTATCGGAAATGAACCCTGCAAAGCTTAATGCCGGCTTTGCACAACAAATAGGTGATAGCATGCCCGAGCTAAGTACCGAAGAAGAATTTGCCAGCAGCGAAAACCCTTACATTGAAAAATTCCGCAGATTTTTTGAAATGCATTACAAAAAGGAGATTGAAGACTGCATCGAGAATTATCCCGAAAAGCGTTCTATCAATGTAGATTTTAGCCTGCTTGAAAAGTTTGATTATACGCTTGCGGACGAGCTAATTGAGAATCCTGACCTAATAATAGAAAGTGCAAAGCAGGCTCTCAAACAGTTTGCATTTGCAACGCTTGACACAAAAGAGGTGATGCTTAATGTTCGCTTTTTCAATTTTCCAGAGGGAAATAGGGTTTTGCTTCGCAACATATGCGCAGCACAGCTAAATAAGCTAATTTGCGTTGAAGGTGTTGTAAAGCAGATAACTGATGTACTTCCAAAAATAAAAGTTGCAACATGGCAGTGCAATAGATGTGGGAATACATATAAAATTTTCCAAACAGGCCAAAGCATTGCCGAACCTTCATTCTGCGACAATTGTAGGCATCGTGATTTCTCACTTCTTGAAGATCAGTCAGAATTTCTTGATTATCAGAAGATGCAGATTCAAGAGCCACTTGAGGCATTGAAAGGAAGCGAGCAGCCAACATCACTCGATGTTTATCTTGCAGATGACATTGTAAATAAAGCCATGCCAGGCGATAGCGTTGTGCTTGTTGGCATACTAAGGCTTGCGCCAACCAAAAAAGGAAGGCCTGTTTTTGGGCGTTACTTGGAATGCATCTATGTGGAGCAAAAGCAACGCGAGTTTGAAGAAATCGTGGTAACACCAGAGGATGAAAAGAAGATAAGAGAGCTTGCAAAAGACCCTGAAATCTATGACAAGCTGATAAAGAGCATTGCACCAAACATTTATGGCCATGAGGATGTGAAGGAAGCCATCGTTTTGCAGCTCTTTGGCGGTGTAAAGAAGATTTTGCCAACCCAGCAGATAAGGGGAAACATTCACATCTTGCTTGTTGGCGATCCTGGTGTTGCAAAATGCGTTTCTGGTGATACAAAAATTTTGCTTTGCGATGGCACAATGCAGCGCATTTCAGAGCTTGCAGAGCTACTGCTTAAAAGAAACGCAATAAGAATTGATGATGGCGCTTATGCAGAGGCAAATTTTTCAATACCTTTGATGGACTATAACGGCAAGCTTGTTAATGGAAAGGCGCTGCGAATATCAAAAAGAATTGCAAAAAATCTTGTGTTGATAAAAACACAAGCCGGCAGGGAACTCTGCGTTACAGACACTCACCCATTGTTTATCTGTGACTCCACAAAGATAAAAGCTTTGCAAGCATCAAAAATAAAGCCCGGCATGTTTATTGCTGCACCAAAAATAATCAGAATTGAAACTGTAAAACAAAAATTAATTCCGATAAAAAAAGGAAAGAAAAAATCATTGGAGATCAAGATGCCTAGCGTGCTGAACCGAGATGTTGCAAGACTTATTGGCTATCTGCTCGCAATGGAGCAAAGCATAGATGGAAAATGCAACAAAATAAGGTTTAGAAGCAAGGAAAAAGACCTTTTTAACGATTTCAAGAAAATCGCAATTCGAACATTTGGCTTAAGACCTGCAGAAAGATGCGGTGCAAGCGTAAAAGAAATAACAATCGAATCAAGAGATTTAGCAGAGTTTTTGCATAAAAATTTCCCAGAGATAAAAGCGAAAAATTGCAAAGTGCCAGCACCAATAATGCGTGCTCCTAATGACATTGCAAAGGATTTTCTCAAGGCAATTATAGAAGCGAAAGGCTCTGTGTGCAATAAGAAAGGAGCGATAAAGATTGCATCAAGCAGCGAAGAGCTAATTGATTCCTTATTGCTTCTGCTTTTAAGATTTGGAATTGTGGCAAAAAAGGAAAAGGTAAAAAATAGGGTTGCCAAGAGAAACGGAAAAACCATTTATTGCTGCGTCATTTTTGGGGAATTTGCTGAAAGATATGTAAAAGAAATTGGCTTTATATCTGAAAGAAAGTGTAGAATTTCGGAGAAACAGAACGCGAAAAATGCAGATAACGTTGTACCTATTGAAGGGCCTATTCTTAGGAAAGTTCGCAGAAAACTTGGGCTTAACCCAAGCGATTTTATAATCCCTAAGGCAACATATTGCAATTATGAGCGCGGCAAAAAGAAACCAAGTAGAAAGGACATGCATATAATTGCAAACGTTTTGCTCTCAAAATATCTTAGCTCTGAGCTTTACGATGGCTCGCTTGAAGAAACCATATTGGATATATTCAAGCTTGCACGCTCAGATGTTTTTTGGGACAAGGTTGTGCATGTAAAAAAAATTTCTAAGAAGGGATGGGTTTATGACATAGAAACAACGCATGCTCATAACTTCATCTCCAACCTGCTTTTTTCCCATAATTCGCAAATCTTAACATCTGCAAATGCAATTGCACCAAAAAGCATTTATGTTGGAGGAAAAACAACAAGTGGTGTAGGACTTACTGCAACTGCGGTCAAAGATGAATTTGGCGAAGGTACTTGGACGCTTAAGGCAGGTGCTCTTGTGCTCGCAAGTGGCGGCATAGCAATGGTCGATGAGCTCGACAAAATGCCTGCTGAAGAAAGGGTGGCACTGCATGAAGCCATGGAACAAGGCACAGTAAGCGTTGCAAAAGCCGGAATAATTACGCGATTCAAAACAGATACAAGCATTCTTGCAGCTGCAAACCCGAAATTTTCGAGGTTTGAAACATACGAGCCACTTATTGAACAGATTGACTTGCCACCAACACTCATCTCTCGCTTTGATTTGTTTTTCCTTATCCGTGATGTCCTTGATAAAACCCTAGACACGGAGATTGCAAACTTTATACTGAAAACACACAGGGCTGGCGAAAAAATTTCAAATGCAAAGATAAGGGGAAAAAAGCTGAGCAAAAAGGAAGATGAAGAGCTAAAAAATTTCATACAACCAGTTATAGAGCCAGAACTTCTAAGAAAATACATATCATTTGCAAGGAAGCACGTATTTCCTGAGCTTTCAGATGAAGCAATGAAAGAGCTAGCTGATTTTTATGTGAAACTTCGTGAGAAAGGAAAGGAGGAAGGCTCCTATGCTGCAACGCATAGACAACTCGAAGGCCTTGTCAGACTCAGCGAGGCCTCAGCGAGGGTACGCCTTAGCGACGTTGTGGAAAAGCAGGATGCTGAGCGTGCAATAAGGCTCTTGAAGCGCTCGCTAAAGGATGTTGTAACAGACCCTGAAACAGGGAAGATAGATATAGACCTTATACTTACAGGCCAGACTCATACGCAACTTGAAAATATGCATAGGGTGCTTTCCATAATCAAGGAAAAGGCCAAGAGCGGTGAACCTGTTTCGGTGGAAAGCATACTTGCAGAGGTCTCTCAGTCTGGCATAACAAGCGAAAAGCTTGATGATATAATAAACAAGCTAGAGAAAAAAGGGGAGATTTATAGACCAAAGCACGGCTATGTAAAGCCAACGCAAAAAGATTGATAAGCTGCTTAGCGAGACGATCTTTGCTTTGTTAAATTGGAAAGTAAAGGCATGCAATTAAGCTTGTGGCATTGTAGCAAAAATCAGCTGTTATGCGATATTAAATCAAATTAAAATGATTGAACAATAAAAGACTTTAAGTCCTTTAAAAAGATTTATTCCTATTTGCCTGCTTGCCGTACAACAACTCGGCAATTGGTGCAAAGATTAAGATCTTGTAGCAGATCGCTGATGTTTTGAACATTCTCGGTAATTTGTGTAATGTCGTTGCCGCCAAGGAAAGACTCAATCTCTGTGCGCTTTGTGGTATCGTTCCATTCGGGGGAATTGATGCTTTCAATATAATAAAACTTGTCGTACTTGCTAAACTCGCTAAGTATCTCGCTTTTCAGAACACCCAATGCACCTGTGCTCATTGTTATCTTTGGAAGCTGCGAAAGCGCAGTATAAGCTAATGAAACAGTTATTGCAGAGATTATAACCATCTCAAATGAAGACTGCGCTTTTTGCCCTATAAACATTTTTAACCACCCGGGGTTGCGGCATCTGCATTAACCTGTATTAATGCCTCTCCAGATAAAAAGTGCTTTATAACTGTTATCTTTGCCTTCTTGTGTATGCTTCCGTCTATGTGGTCTCCTTCACCATTGCATGGCGGGTTTGCTGACGTATCGCATAGCTTAAAATTGTCGCAGTTGAGCTTCAAAGCAGTTGGCAGATAGATTTTTTCGGCACCTTCACAAATTTGCATATTGCATGAACCAATTGTTTCAGTACCTTCTATTATGCTGAAAGCATAGTCTAATTTCATCGGCACCTTAAACTTTATAAGTGCTTTATCCTTATCGCAAAAGATTCTAATGTTGCTGTCAAGGAATATCCATATTGTCTGCTTACTTGGACCTGTTGAAGCTGCAACCTCACTTATCGCATTTGCGATCTGCTTGACTGCAAGCCTTGCCTGGCCTAAGCGATGAATTTCAACTACAGATTGCTGTGTTTGGAGCATTCTTGGGTAAATTATAGTATTTATTGCAATGAGCATCATGAGAAAAAGGAAAAGAAACTCTATTGAAGTTTGTCCTCGTTTGTTTATAAAGGCATCCAAAGCAAATCACCCAAAAGATTTAGCACAAGATAGGCAAGCAGCATGGCTGGCACAATTGGAACTGATTCTTTGACGAGAATTCTGTTCTCGGTTTTACCTTTTGCAACAAGCTCTTTTAGTTTGGAAATCTCCTCCAAGGTAACACCTCTTGCCTTAAGCGGACTTACTATTTCGTTGCCCTTTGCAAGCTCGCCACTTTTATATTGCACCAAGTAATTAATAAGCATTCTCATATTAAAACCTTTTTCTCTCACAACCTTGCCGCGAACCAACTTTATAGATTCCCCACAAATATCGCCCTCCTCAAGCTCGGTTATCTTTTTTTCCTTTACAAATAAAACCCTTGCAAGTGGCAAGCAAGCGATTATAAGATATGAGAGCATTGCAAGGGCAAACACTGTGGTGTAATATGGGTCAACGTTTAGCAAAAAAAAGAGGCTGAGAATTGCAGCCATCATTATTAGCAAAAAAATAAGCTTTCGCCTTATCTTTTTTTCAGCACGTTTCAAAATTATGGCAAATGAAACAGGTATCATGGCAAAGATTGTAAAGACAAAAAGCTCTATGGGAAAAAATGGGTTGGCATTATGGGATATTTTAAAGCCATAGGCATCGAGCAATGGCTTAGCCACAAATGGGTTTAAGGGATTTAAAGCTGCAATTGCTGCAAAAAGCTTAACATCGCCGCCTGCCCATACGCCGACCTTGTAAAGCGCGTATGCTAAAAGAAAGGAATACGCCATAGCGAAAGTAGAATAAAAGATTGCTTGTGCGTTTCCTTGCAAAATTGACCAAGTGCCATGCAAAAAAAGCCCGCCGATCAGGAGAAAAAAGCTTAATTTGTTCGGCACAATTCTTTGCTTTAGGTCTGTCAATGAGGCCAAGGAAAGTCCAAAGAGCGAAATAATAAAAAGTGATAAAGAAAAAAAGCCCTGCAAATTAAAGCACCACATGCTAGCGCATTAATGACTGAAGCAAAGAGCCCCTTATGTTGAGTGCACTGTTTATCGCTGTGTCAGCCAGGGTTCTTACGTGAATAATCAGCGCAGATATTGCGACAACTAAGGCAAGCACGAATGTTAGCAAAATCAAGTAATCAAATGCAACCTGCGCTTTATTATCCATACAAAAAACCATGTTTAAGTTTTACTGCAGTATAGCGGAATGCCAGCACCTGTTGCAGGGTCATTGGCGAGCTCGCACTTTTCTTCAGTAGCATTCCAGACACAATCTGCAGGCCCTTCTTCCTTGCCAGTTTTTGGGTCAACAAAGTTTGTGTTTTCGCATATTGTCTGGCCGTATGCTGTCTTAGTGGTACATAATGATGCCCAGCTACTCCTTGTATTTTCGCATTTCAGGGTTTCAGACTGACCACCAAGAACAAGAATAACCACTGCACCAATGAATACTGCAGCACCTATAAGGATAAGATACTCCAAGGCACCTTGGGCCTTTTTAGCTTTTACCATTTTTCCACCTCCTATGGATTTGGTGTGGCTTCAGCTGTCTTTTTAATCTCTGCACCAACTGTCTTGGTTGTGCTTTTCAGATATAGGCCAACAACCGTAGCAGTTGCGACTGCACCACCCAGTATGAGCAAATATTCGATAGAAGTTTGGGCTTTTTCTTCTTTCAGCATTTTTTCACCTCCCAAAGAAACCTGAAACCATCACATAGCTCATGTAGTATACTGTGTAGGATATAAATAAGAATACTGGGATATATATAAAGCTTTTGCTTATGTTTCCTTCACGTATCATAGATGTCATAAAGCCAACCGCTATTGCTTCCAATATTATATAAAGCATCAGCAGAATTGCTATTGTGTCCTTCACACAACCCCAGTAGCCTGCAACATTTGGGCCTGTGACAGTCATGAAGCTTGATGGCATACAAAACCAACTTACCTGCGCGCCTACTATTGTATTTGCTTTGGTTGTGGAATATGCCTGTATTGCAAGTGTCTGGCCCATTAGGAATTCAACTATTGCAGTGACAAGGCCAAATATGAAAGGTGAAACAATTACACCAGCTGCAATCATGAACAGCACTTGCATCAGCGTTGTGCTCTTACGCTCTTGGATTATTCTATGAGTAGCTCTTACATCATCAGCAATTTCATCAAGTATATCTGCCAGGCTTGCACCTGCGGCTATAGAATCCAGGATTATGTCAATTGCTCTTTTCAACACTCTGCTGTTCACATTATTTGCAAATCCCCTTAAGGAATTCTGAAGGTTTTCACCCTCTTCAAGTCTGCGCAGAACAAGTCCAACCTCTTCAGTCAGTGGGCCATATTCTGCAGTGCTCACAGTGCGTAGGGCATACTCAAATGTTCCACCTGCTTTTAAAGTGTCAGCCATCTGCTTGAATGCGTCAGGAAGATTATTATCTATTTGCGATATTCTCCGCGAAGAAAGCAAATATGGGTAAGCTATGAAAATATCAAGCACTGCAACAAGCGATATCAGGGAAAAGATTGTTGCATGGATTGGCCTCATCAAAGACATCTTGAAAACATCAACACCAAGAATAAGCCATATGGTGAGAGCAATACCTATTGCCACTACTATGCTCAATATGAGCCATTTAATTGGGCTAAAAGGCCATCTTATTTCCCTAAGGTACTCCTTATAAATACTCCATGCTTTTGCTAACATCTATCCACCTATGCGTGAGGTTGCATCATTCTTATCATAAAGAAAAGCCATATAAGAATTGATGGCATCGCAAGCAGATATATGACTGCCATTGTATTGAGGTCTAGGGGAATCATTGAAAAGGAAACTGCCATCTGGCCTTGGCTTATAGGTGCGTTCCTTATGCTTCCCAAAATTGCAATGAACACTGGAAAAACTATTGCGAAGAATATGAAAAACACACCAATGAAATTCATCTTCTGGCTAAACTCTTGCATATTTGTCCTTAGCTGGAATGCAACGTCATCTGCGATGTCATTCATCACGGCTGAAAGGTTGCCACCTGTTTTTATTGCTCTAATTGTGTGCATCATAGCGTTTTTTAGTGCAGGCGATTTTGTGCGCAAAGCAAGGCGATGCAATGCGTCCTGTGTATCCATGCCTTCCTCAATTTCTGTAATTGTTCTGGCAAACTCTTCGCTAAGAGGTCCATAGTCCGCCTTTGCAATTGCTTGCAGTGTTCTGTAAAGACCTATTCCTGCGCTTAACTGAGTTGCAATATGCCTCAAGGCAAATGGAAGCTCAACACCAATTGCTTTACCACGCGACTTTGCGCGCTGGCCTGGCACGAAAAGCATTCCAATGGCTGAAAAGAAAAAAACTGCGATTGAAATTAAAAGCACAAATGCTGGGTTGATACCAAAAAATACAGAAAATAATGCTAATAAACCAAAGGTAATTAATCCGACAAAAAATGCTGTAACACTTGCTAATGCAATCCACTGCCGCGCAGAAAACTTCATGTTTGCAGAGTATAGGTCCATTTCAAGGCTCTGCGTAAATGGCATTACAGAAACCATCTTATAGATTATATTCATTATAGCGCGCAGCTTCAGATAGGTTTTGCCCAAAAAGCTAACTGCTTTTGACTCGCTCTCCTTTAAGTCTTCAATCCTCTGAACCTCAAGTTTTGGGCCTTTTCCTTCAGTGATCAGTGTAACAAGCTCTGCTTGCTGACCAGGTGCAATTTCTACGCCCTCGGATGCATATTTCTTTTTCATCTTTTCGACAATTGCATCTATCTTTTCTAAATCTGCAGTTTCATGCTTGGGTTTTTTGATTGCCATGGCTTACACCTACGATTCTTTTCTATCGAGGAAATTCTCCATTTCTTTTGATGTTTCAGCTATGCCTCGAACTTTCCTCTTTACAAGGGCTTGTAGGAAGTCTTGCCTCCTTTTAATTTCCCTTTCCACTTGCTGCATTGTCATACCAGATAACTTGCTAAGCTCTTTTAAATATGCGCATGGTACATCTGTGCGCGTTATGTCATCTTTTGCAGCATCCCATACAAACAAGGCCTCTGTTTGTGGTTTTCCCTCAAGGATTCCTGAAACCTCTGCTAGCTCAGTAACACGCCTTATAGTGCCTTTTCTCTTGTCATGCAGCCTATGCTCAACTATTATGAAGTTCAATCCAGAAAGCATTACCTGAGGTACGTTCATTGGTGGGTTTGTAACCCTTATGAGTGTTTCCTGCGAGGAGTTTGCATGCACAGTACCCATGGAACCATCGTGGCCAGTATTCATTGCAGTGAAAAGCGTAAAGGCCTCTTGGTGCCTTATTTCACCCACAATGATTCTATCTGGGCGCATACGCAGTGAGTTTTTTGTAAGTATGTCGAGCGTTAATTCGCCTTTCCCCTCAAGGCCCGGTGGCCTTGCTTCAAATCTTATCCAATGCTCCATTGGAAGGTTTAGCTCTGCAGTATCCTCAATTGAAATTATGCGCTCTGTTGACGGGATGAATGATGCAAGAACATTTAGCAATGTTGTCTTTCCGCTACCGGTGCCACCTGCAATCAAGATGTTTGCAGGCCTTGTGCTAAGGCCTTCAACTGCCACCCATAAAAATGCTGCAAGCTCTAAGCTAAGGGTTTTGAAATTTATCAGATCAACTATTGAAAATGGGTCTTGTCTGAATTTTCTTATAGTAAGTGTTGGACCAGAGAGAGATGCTGGTGGAATTGTGGCATTAACCCTTGAACCATCAGGCAATCTTGCATCAAGCAACGGGTTTGAAAAATCCACTCTACGGCCAACCTCGCGCGCAATCTTGTTTATCAGGTCAACCAGTTCGCTTTCAGAAAAAAATTCAATGTTTGTTTTCATCATTTCATAATCTCTGTGAAAGACATAGACGGGTTTCTTAACACCGATTGCCATTATCTCTTCAAGCCTATCATCTTTAAGCAGTTCGTCGATTAGGCCATATCCAACCATCTCACGCACAACAACATCTGTGTAGAAATCAATTTTTCCCTTCGGTATGTTTATCTCAGGTGCAGATTCAATTATCTCCCTTATTCGTTGTTTGTAAACAGCCCTTCTTTGCTCTGGATCCCTTATCTTATATGGTTCTATCGTAATAAGCCTCGTTGCTGCTTCTCTTATTATCCTTATGATTCTCTTCTCGCTCTCTGTTGGCTTTGGTACCGGAACAAAGTAGTAAAGATGCTTCTGGCCAGGCACCCTATATATTTTCACATTACCATATGATTCTATTTCTATTTTTTCTGCACCAGCCATCTCACGCTCTGCAGAGCTAAGCTCCTCTTGGGGTGCAGCTTGCTCAGGCATTTCAAGCTCTTTTGGCTGCGGCTGCACTTCTGCTCCTGGGGGTTTTGTTGTGGTGCGCGTTAGTTCAGCAAATTTTTTCTCAAGCTCTTCGCCTGCACCCTCTGGAAGCTCAAGCGTCTTGAATTCCGTCTCTTTAAATTCATCTTCGGCTTCCTTTTCCAATTCCTTCGGAGCTGGCTCTCCATACTCCTCTTCCATGCTTGCCCTAATCTGGCTCTTGATGTTGCGAAGGCTTTCCTCAAGAAGCTTTTTTCTTTCAAAACCTGTTTCTGCCAGCTTTTCTGTTTTCTTTTTCACAATATGCGGCTTCTCTTCCTTTGGTTTCTCTTCCTCTGGGCCTGCAATCTCTGCCAGCTCTTTTTCCATTGGCTCTTCGCCTGCGCCGATATCAAGGGCGCCTTCTTTCAGTTGCTTGAGCCAGGCATCTTCCTCAGATTTCACTGTATTTTTCTTTGCCTTTTCGATAAGTTCCTTTAGATAATCTGCAGGCATTATTATCAACAATAAAAAATGCTTTACTCATATTTAAACCTTACTCAAACTTTTACTCCCAAATATTTGCCGGTTCCCAACATTTTAAAAATTGTTTTTGCTCTATGTTTAATGAAAACGCAAAAGGTGTTTTTTTGCAGATTGATTTGCCATGGGTTGAGAAATATAGGCCGAAAGTGCTCGACGAGATTGTCGGACAGAAAAACATCGTTGAGCGGCTAAAAAGTTATGTTAAAAGCAGAAATGTGCCAAACCAGCTTTATGCTGGGCCTGCTGGTGTAGGAAAAACAAGCAGCGCAATTGCCCTTGCAAAGGAGCTTTTTGGCGAGCAAGGCCTAAGGCAAAACTTTTTGGAGCTAAATGCAAGCGACGAGCGCGGCATTGATGTTGTAAGAAGCACAATAAAGGACTTTGCAAGAACGCTCGCTTTCAATGCTGATTTCAAGATAATCTTCCTAGATGAAGCAGATGCCCTTACACCAGATGCGCAGCAAGCGCTCAGAAGAACTATGGAATGCTACACAAAGACAGCTCGCTTTATCCTTTCTTGCAATTATTCTTCACGCATTATCGAGCCAATACAGTCAAGGTGCGTGATATTTAGATTTATCCCGCTCACTGAAAAAGACATTAAAGATAAGCTCCGCGAGATTGCAAAAAGTGAGGGGCTTAAGGTTGAGGATGCAGCACTCGATGCCATAGTATATTCCTGCGAAGGGGACATGAGAAAAGCCATAAACATCTTGCAAGGCTCTGCTTTTTTGGGCGAAAAGATAACTGAAAAAACTGTTTACAGCGTATCAAGCAGGGCCAGGCCTGAGGAGATAAAAGAACTTATAAAATTAGCATTCAGCAAGAAATTCGTTGAAGCGAGAGAGCTTCTTACAAAGCTTATGTATGACTATGGAATGAGCGGTGAGGATGTAATTGTGCAGCTTTATCGTGAAATCATTGACATGGACGAAAAAGCAATACCAACAAAGGTAAAAGTAGAGCTTGTGAACATAATTGCAGAATACAACTATCGCATGGTCGAAGGTGCAAATGAAAGAATCCAGCTAGAGGCAATGCTCGCACAATTCATGAAATTTACTTGATTTCATGCAGCATCGATAAATTCCCTGCAAATTTCAGATATGCAATTAAAACCAATTTGTAATTCTCTTCTGTTTTTTGAAATACGGTATAAGGGCTGATGCCTTTTTGTATTCTTCCATCGGAACACGAAGCTTTGAAGAAAGAAACTGAAGTGCAGAATCCAAGGTTTCGAATCTTATTGGTTGCTGCTTGAGGGCATGCCTTACATTCTCTCTTATCTGCCACACACCTAAAGGCACGACATACTTATCTGAAATTTCCCTAAACACAATGCATGCAGCTTGCCTTTTTCTTTCGGCCAGATGCTCTGCTACAGCAAGACGTGCCGCATAATATGCGCCCTCTACATTGCTTGCATAGTCCTTGCGACCTTCGTAAAATTCGTGATCCTGGATTATCTGGTGCTCTTTAGCCATCTTTGTCCATATGCCTTTGGGAAGCCAGCACTCAAGCTGCTCAAATGCCCAAACGCTTGGCAAAAGTAAAACCCAAAAATCATTTTCAAGGTAAAATGAATGGTAAAGTTCATATTTATCTATTGTGGTAAAACCCTTAATTTCATTATCAATGATGTGTTGGCTTATATTTGAATCTACTGCGGTTATTGACCAACGCGTTGGCACAATCTTGCGGTTCTTCTCGATGCCTAAAAGGCCTGCGCTTAAAAGTTTGTGAAGAAAAGAAACGGAAAAGCCATCCTTGTATAATTTAATAAGCGCATCCTTTGCCTTGAAATCTATGTCGCTTACAACATATTCAACTTTCCTATGAACCTTTGGATTTGCTGCAAGCTCGATTTTTTTCAATGGTGCTTTTGGCCCCAAAGGCCCAAAAAAGCTGCAGAACGAGAGAATTAGCTGCGGCTTCTTTTCAAGCTCAACGTCGACATCTGTTTGCGATAAGCTCATTGTTAGCTCCTGCATTGTTGAAAGCTCTCTGTTAGGGCTGCGCGCATCTTCAACATGAAATTTCTTTCCTGCCATTATCAGCGCTGAGCGGAACTCAATTATGCGCTCAGCGCTTATTCCATACCATCTTTCTGGGTTGTCAAAAATGGACACATCGTCAGCAGTTTCTGGCGTGCTAAGCGGGCTTACAGTCACTTTTGGATAATCGTGCCAAGAAACAAAGATGCTTGGTGGAGAAGCACCGTCAAATGCGCTCTCAAAATCTTTTGTGATGCGTAGCTGCGTAGAATAATTCTGCAATATGGGGCAATAGCTAAGGCCGCAAAGAAGCTTGCCCTTGCACCTTACGCACAATTCAGCAGATATCACAGGTTATCACATCACAAAATAATTTTCTTGTAAAAATAATAAATATGTTTTTAGGGTTGTTTTCCGCTGTTTAATTTCAAGTGCTGAATGCAGAGCAATTTTTGAGTTATAAAAAGGTCTGTTTTTCTCCTTTAAAAAATAAGAAATTTAGGCGCACATCTTAAAAGAGATAATCGTTTTTCCTTTAAAACTTTATGGTAGAATGTTCTTATTGATTTGGATGATTAAAGACGCAGATATGGAATATTATAAGAAGCTTTGGCATTCAAGTGCGCATGTTCTTGCGAGCGCAGTGAAGGAACTTTTTCCAGAGGCAAAATTAGGCATAGGGCCTGCTGCGCGCGAGGGTTTCTACTATGACTTTGATGTCAAGAAGCCTTTCACGCAAGAAGACTTGGCTGAGATTGAGAAAAGGATGGCTAAAATTATAAAGCAGGACCTTAGATTTGAAAGAAAAGAAATAAAAAAGGCGGAAGCAAAAAAACTTTTCAAGGACGAACCTTACAAGCTCGAACTGATTGAAGAGCTTGAAGAGCCTTTGACTATTTACACCCATGGAAATTTTTCCGACTTGTGCAAGGGGCCTCATGTTGAGCGCACATCAGAAATAAAGGCATTCAAATTGTTGCGCACCGCAGGCGCATATTGGCGCGGCTCTGAGAAAAATCCGATGCTGCAAAGAATCTATGGAATTTCATTCAAAAGCGAAGCAGAGCTTGAACAGTATCTTAAACATCTTAAGGAGGTTGGAGAAAGAAACCACATTGCGCTTGGGAAAACGCTAGGCATATTCTCAATCCATGAAGAGGCGCCAGGCTTTCCGTTCTTTTTGCCAAATGGCACAATAATCTGGGAAGAGATTCTCAAGTTCTGGAAAGATATACATGCAAAAGAAGGCTATAAGCTGATAATGACACCAATGATTCTTAGCAAAGACCTTTGGGTTCGCTCAGGTCATTGGGACCATTACAGAAACAACATGTATTTCACAAAGATTGATGAACGAGATTTTGCTGTGAAGCCTATGAACTGCCCGGGCCATATACTTGTATATAAGGAAGAAAGGCATTCGTACAAGGAGTTTCCAATAAAGTTTGCAGAGCTTGGCATCGTTCATAGGCACGAGCGCAGTGGCGTATTGCACGGCCTCTTCAGGGTAAGAAAATTCATGCAAGATGATGCGCATATCTTTTGCACAGAAGAACAATTAAAAGATGAAATAATAAAGATAATTGAGCTCACTAAGCGCATTTACAACACATTTGGATTTAATGAGTACGAAATAGAGCTCAGCACAAGACCCGAGAACTCTATGGGCTCAGACCAGCAGTGGGAGCAAGCAACAAACGCTCTTAAGGCAGCGCTTGAAGAATTAAAAATAGAATACAAAATTAAAGAAGGCGAGGGCGCATTTTATGGGCCAAAGATTGACTTCCATATAAAAGACGCGCTTGAGCGCGAGTGGCAGTGCGCAACAATACAAGTTGATTTTTCCATGCCTGAAAAATTTGAGCTGTTTTACATTGGCGCTGACGATAAGAAGCATAGGCCTGTGATGATCCATCGCGCGATTTTAGGTTCGATAGAGCGCTTTTTGGGCGTACTAATTGAAAATTATGGCGGCGCATTTCCTCTTTGGCTTAGCCCAGTTCAGGTAAAGATTCTCCCAATCACAGACAAAAACAATGGCTATGCTACAAAGCTTGCCGATGAGCTAAGGGCAAGAGGCATAAGGGCTGAGGTTGATTACAGCAAGGAAACACTTTCGAAAAAAATAAGGGATGCACAGGTGATGAAGATACCATACATGCTTATTGTTGGCAACTCTGAAGAGGCCACTAGCACGGTAACAGTTAGAACGCGAAAAGGCACGATAAAAAAGGCCATGCCATTTAAGGAATTTGTTTCTTTGGTATGCGAAGAAGTTCTAAAAAGAAGCTGCGATTTGAGCATAAAATAAGTTTATTCAACTGGAATGCCAACAAGGTGCGTTGCTTTTGCATCCGTGATCTTCACTCTGATGAAACTGCATGCCGCATTGCTATCAACAACAACTGGCTTGTATGAATCTGTGCGGCCTAAGAGGCCTCCTTTTATTCCCTTTTCTGAGAGCAACACGCTAAGCTCTCGCCCAATGAATTCTTTGTTTCTTTGCAAAGCAATTTCTTTTACAATCTTTGAAACCACCCTGCTTCTTTCTTTAACAGTTTCGCTTTGAATCATCCTTTCTGAAATATTGGTCTTAGGCCTTTTGCTATAACGTGAAACATTCACAACGTCTGGTTTTACGCGCTTTAAAAGGTCAATGGTTTTTTCAAAATCAGCCTGCGTTTCACCGGGAAAGCCGACAATGATATCTGTTGCTATCACTGCATCTGGAAATTTCTTGCGCACCTTTTCCACAAGTGCTTCGAAATCAGCAGAGCTATAGCCACGAGCCATTTTTTTTAACACTTCATCCGAACCACTTTGAACAGGCAGGTGAAAGAATTTGTAAATGCGTTTATCTTCCATCACTTGAAGCAATTCATCGAAGTATCTCTTTACATGTTGTGGATTCAACATGCCAAGCCTTATGCGATAATCTCCAGGGTTTTTTAGCAATCTTTTCAGCAGCTCACATATATTGGTGCCTATATCGAAGCCATAGCATGCTAAATCAGTTGCTGTGAGCCAGATTTCTCTGGATCTTTTTATTGCATTTGCAAATGCATTATCTATATCATCTGGATTGTTGCTTTTCAATCTTCCACGCACAATTCTAACGCAGCAGTATGAGCACTGATTCAAGCAACCTCTTGAAACAGGAATTATTGAAATACAATCATTGTATGGTAAGCTTGGTGCACTTGGACTATAATCGAGCTTAACGCCGAGATAAGCGCCGAGCTCTTCTGGCTCAACACCAAAAAGCAATGCTTGAGGTGCAACCTTTTTTATCCTTTCAGGGTTTATTTCAACGAGACAGCCAATGGCAATAAGCTTGAGGTTCTTGCGAATTGCAAGCTCGCCCAACTTTTTCAGCCTTTCTATTATTTTTTCCTCGGTTGGCGATTTTACCGCACAGGTGTTTATTATGCAATAATCGGCATTATCAGGGCTATCAACAAGCGCATGGCCTGCGCTGACAAGAGCATGCCGCAGCTTTTCAGCATCTGCCTTGTTCAGCGAGCAACCGTGCCACTCGATATAAAAACGCGCCATAAAAATCTTGGTGAAAATTAATAGAAATTAATATGTGTTTGGAAATGCAAAGCAAAAATTATTTGCCCTTTGACTTCTTTAAATGCCTCACAATGAAGTCATAAACGAAAAAGCACAAACCTGCGAATATCCCAGAAATCAAAAAAGGCAAAAAGGCAGACCTTTTGAATTCATTGAAATAATTTATCTCGCAGAGCAAAGTTATTTTATTCTGCTTTTCATCGACAAGATTCTTGCAGTCAAAGCCACCTTCAATCTGACAGGCTGAAATGCACACATTGTAACGTGTGTAGAATGATTTCAACGCATCTTGGCCATACATTGCGACAATTTCATTCTTTGTCTGCTCAAAGACGGCGCTAGCAGAGTCGCTGTAAAAAAACCAGAGGTTGAGCCAAAACGCAAAGAGCGATGCGAAAACAAATGCAACAAAAAGCAAGGCCATGACAGCGTGGCTTTCCTTAAAGCGCCTTTGCCAGTACATCAGGCCAAAAAATACAAGCACAAAGCCAGCGATTGGCGCAAAACCATACATTGGCGAGTAGCTTTTTGAATCGAAGCTCCAATCGTAAACATCTATGCCAAAACCCTTCAGGCCATAATTGCTTATAACATAAACTAAGGCATAGGTTAGAATTGCAAAGGCCAAAATCATGGCATATCTTAAGAGGGTTTCATTGTTCGCCATATGAAGAGAATAAGGGTATTGAATATTTTATATTTTTATCATTTTATGCTGAGCGCCGGCCTGAGCGAAAAATTTGTGTTGCTGAGCAAGAAATGCAGAAAAAATTTAAAAGGCCAAAAATTGGCATGCAAAAAATGCTTAAGCTGCGCTTAGCTGAGGCCATTAATAATATATTCTTTATTTTGCAAGATTAATAAAAAAGCCATTCAAGGGAGCAGAATGGGCGCAAGGAAAACTTTCTACATCACAACTGCAATTGATTATCCAAATGCTGAGCCCCACTTGGGGCATGCGTACGAAAAGGTTTGCGCTGATGTGCTCGCGAGGTGGAATAGGCTTTTGGGCAAGGAGGTCTTTTTCCTCACAGGCACGGATGAGCATGGATTAAAGATAATGCGCGCAGCACAAAAAGCAGGAATGAAACCTCAAGAATTTGTGGATAAGCAGGTTTTAAAATTCAAGGATCTTTGCAAGCTCTGGAATATAAGCTACAATCGTTTCATAAGAACCACAGAGCCAGAACACATAAAGATTGCGCAGCAGATATTCAAAAAACTTAATGATAATGGGGATATCTACCTTGGGCGGTATTCTGGCAAGTACTGCGCAGACTGTGAAACTTTTTACACTGAGAAAGACCTTATAAATGGCAGCTGCCCTGTTCACAAAAAACCTTGCGAAACTGTGAGCGAAGAATCCTATTTCTTCAAGCTAAGCAAATATAAAAAAGTGGTTCTTGACTATATTGAAAAAAATGAGCGTTCGATATGGCCTGTTGGCAAAAAAGAGGAGATAAAAAACAGGTTAAAAGGTGAGCTTTTAGATTTGAGCGTCTCGCGCACAAGCTTTGACTGGGGAGTGCCTGTACCAATAAATCCAAAGCATGTGCAATATGTCTGGATTGACGCACTGATAAATTATATAAGCGGTGTAGATTACCCTAAAGGAAATTTCAAAAAATTCTGGCCTGCTGATGTTCACATCATTGGAAAGGATATTTTATGGCATCATACCGTGATATGGTGGAGTATACTTCATTCTGCTGGTATACAATTACCAAAAACCGTGCTTGTGCATGGATTTATCCTTAGTGAAACTGGCGACAAGATGAGCAAGAGCAGTGGTTGCACTGTAAGCCCATTGCAGCTTGCACAAAAATACAATATTGATGCTGTTCGCTATTATTTAATCCGAGAGATTCCTTTTGGCGAAGATGGCTTTTTCTCAGAAGCAAAAATCATTGAGAGAAACAATTCTGAGCTCGCAAACGATTTAGGAAATCTTGTGAATAGGTCAATAGCGATGATTTCACGAAAATTCAATGGAAAAATCCCAAAAGGAACACTTGACAAAGAGCTTACAAGCAAGCTAAATTTTGAAAAGATAAACAAACATATTGAGAATTTTGAGCTCCATCTTGCCCTGGCTGAAATAATGAGCTTTGTAAAAAATTGCAACCAATACATTAATGAAAAAGAACCTTGGAAAAAGCAAGGTCCTGAGCTTGCAAATATTCTTTATACGCTTGCTGAGTCACTTAGGGCAATTGCAGTGCTCCTGTATCCCTTCATGCCCAGCAGCTCGGAGAAGATTGCAGCCTCGCTAGGAATCAAGATTGGCTCATTCAAAGAAATATTTTCTGAAAAGGGGCTTGCAGGGAACAACATAAGCAGCTCATGCATAGTTTTTCAGAAGATTTGAGCACAAACCTTTCGAAACCTTTTTAAACACAGACAAGCATATTTTAAATACTAAACAAAGGGGTGTGAATATGTGGTTGATTATTGGACTTGTAGCAATCTTATTAATTGCAATAATCATAATCTTTGCAATGTACAATTCTCTTGTATCAAAGAGAAATCGCGTAAAAAATGCTTGGTACCAGATAGATGTTCAGCTCAAAAGAAGGGCTGATTTGGTGCCAAATCTCGTTGAGACTGTTAAGGGTTATATGAAGCATGAGCGCACCACTCTTGAGAACTTAACAAATGCAAGGGCTGCGCTTATTGGGGCAACGACAGTAAAAGAAAAGGCCCATGCAACAAACATGCTTACGGGTGCATTAAAAACGCTTTTTGCAGTTGCAGAAAATTATCCTGATTTAAAAGCAAGCCAGAACTTCCTCCAATTACAAGAAGAGCTAAGCGGAATCGAAAACAAGATTGCATATGCAAGGCAGTTTTACAATGATTCAGTAATGAGCTATGACATTGCACTGCAGCAATTCCCAACAAACATTATAGCAAAGTTGTTTGGTTTCAAGCAGGAGTTTGATTACTTCGAGATTGAGGAAGGCGAGAGGGCTGCACCAAAGGTAAGCTTTGCGTAAGTCGCAAAGACACAACCTTTAAGCAAGAGGTTTTGCCATGTTGATGTGGGATGCTGCTGCATCGAATAGACGCAAGAGCTTCCTTCTTCTCTTTTTCTTTATCCTTTTAGTAATGGGTTTAGGCATAGTTTTTAGCGCTGCCTTTGGGGCAATCTTTATTATAATTGCATTTATAATTGCATTCTTAGGCACATTTATCTCTTATTATTACTCTGACAAAATTGTGCTAAAAATAAGCGGTGCAAAACCAGTGAGCAGGGAAGAAAACCCATATCTTTACCATCTTGTTGATGGGCTTGCTATAGCAGCAGGCATTCCTTCACCAAAATGTTACATAATAGAAGATAGTGCGCCAAATGCGTTTGCCACAGGCAGAGATCCTAACAATGCTGTCATCTGCGTTACAACAGGTCTTTTGAAAAAGCTGAATAGGGCAGAGCTTGAAGGTGTTATTGCACATGAAATGTCACACATAAAAAATTATGACATACGCTACATGACCATTGTTTCTGTGCTAGTTGCCACAATTGTTTTGATAAGCGATTGGGCATTTCGCATAGCACCATTAAGAACTTCTGAAAGAGATTCCAGAAGCAATGTACTAATAATAATAGCGATTGTTACAGCTATTTTAGCTCCTCTGATTGCTACGCTCATAAAGCTTGCCATTTCAAGGCGGCGTGAGTATCTTGCTGATGCTGATGCAGCAATACTTACCCGATATCCTGAGGGGCTTGCATCTGCGCTTGAAAAACTCGCTGCGGACAAAGAGCCTCTCGAAGCTGCAAATAGGGCCACAGCGCATCTCTACATCGTGAATCCTCTAAAAGGGGTTGGTGGCTTTTTTGCAAATCTTTTTAGCACTCATCCGCCAATAGAAGAGAGAATAAAGCGCCTGCGCGAGATGTAATTTGGCTAAATAGATATGCAAAATCACTAGGCCTTTTTTACATAGCTTCGTGGCTTTCGCACCTTTTGAGGTGTTTTTCGCTTGCCAAATAGCTCTCGCATGCGCCTTGCGAGATATGCTGTTGAAGGTCTTATTACAGGCATACAATCTCAGAAGAGAATAATAGAAAACTAGTTAATAATTCTTTCTGCTATACTAAAAGTTTATCCTTGCAATCAATAAAGTATTAAACAGTATTGTAGATTAACTCATTTTTAAATGATTTGCATCTAATCCATTAATGGGGCCGGTAGTGTAGTGGTAACACGCGTCCTTGGCATGGACGAGACCCTGGGTTCAAATCCCAGCCGGTCCATTTTTGTTGCATGCACAAAGCAAAAAATGAATTAAAAAAGAGTTTCACAATCTATTTACATAGTGCCGAGGTGGCCGAGCGGTTAAGGCGCCAGCCTCGAGCCCAATTAGTTTAAACTTTGGAGTGCTAGCTGGTGTGCGCAAGCACTCGTGGGTTCGAATCCCACCCTCGGCGATATACACTGCTCATAGATGCTCGCGCAATTAAAGATTTTAAGAAGGCGATCTATAGCGCAATAAATATGATGTTGTCACCACGAACCATTAACCTTGGGTATTTTTCCTTTATGTTTTGGTTCTCGCCATTTGAAAGTTCCTCAGCATCTTCCAATATTATGTTCAAGTGAACATCGAAAGATGCCAACAACCCCCTCACCGTTCTATCCCCTTTCAATCTGACAAGCACTGGTTTTCCAACTGATTTTGTAAGCTCATCAAAAGGCCTTGTCATCTTTTACACCCCTTTTTTTCTTAAAAATTTTTCAAATATTTTTGAAAAGAAAGATGGCTTCTTCTCTGGAGAAATTTCTTCAAGCCGCTTGCCGCTCAATTTGTATGCAATATCGTTAATTGCTCTTGCAGCAGGGGATTGCGGTTTTCTTATGATCACAGGGTCAATATTTTCAACAAAGCTTCTTCTAACCTCTGGATCGAAAGGGATCATGCCATAGTAAGGAAGCTCTAACATCGTGCTTATCTGTTCTCTCCCTAGTTCGCCTTTTTCCTCGCGCACCATATTCATTACGAAGCCAAATGGCTTTGACATCAAGCGCTGGGCAGCACCTTTTGCCTTGAGCGCAGCTGCAACGCTGTGTGCATCAGGTGCTGTTATTATGAGCGTTTGCTGTGCAGCATTGAATGATGCAAGTGCGCATCTTTCTATGCCTGCAGGGGTATCAAGCAGGATAAAATCATACCTTGGCGCTATGAGTTCAATTGCCTGCTTTAGCCTTGTTGGATCCGCATGCCTATATCCCTCAAGGCTTAGGCCACAAGGCACAATCTCAACGCCTTTTGGACCGGCATATATTGCATCTTCTATGTTTGCTTCGCCCATTAGAATTTCATGGAGAGTTATCGGCGAGTTGTGGAGCTTGAAAATCAGAGATAGATTTGCCATTGCTATGTCTGCATCAACAATGAGCGTTTTCAGGCCTAATGATGCAAGCGCGATACCTAAATTTGCGGTAAGTGTTGTCTTGCCAACACCGCCTTTGCCAGATGCGATTGCAATGCTTCTACCCATAGCTCCCACTATGCAAATTACAGCATAAATACTATTATCTTATTAAAATAAATACTTTTTCTTATAGGCCATTCTTTTATTAACATTTTTGCAGGGAACATTTGCGAACCCAAGATGCACGCTTTTTTGGCAAAGCAGAAACCTTATATAGAAGAATGTTTTATTCGCTAATCATCTCTGGGAGTCCGGCTTTTTTAAATATGTCATATTTTGTGAGCTCTTCCTTCTGCTTTATAACTTCTTTTGCATACTTGTCTGAAAACTCCTTTGGGTAAATCTTCTGCAGGGTTTTTGGATCTAACTTTATGTTTATGAGCATCTTTTCATGAAAAGCAATAACAAGATCCATGTGCTGAAGGGCGAGCGCATAAATATCTATTATGCCGTGCTTGGCCTTAAATGCATTTAGAACTATCTCGAGCGCACTGTTGCCTTCAACTGCAACGTTGTGTTTCATATACTCATAACCAGCACCGATAAGAATGCCATTTCTGAAAAGCAGCGCACCTTCCTCAATGCCATCTATGCCGTCTATTGTCACAATGATATACCCAGTGAAGGTTTTCTGCATCAGCTCAATAATTGTTTTGAGCATGTCTGTTTCTCTTGTTTTCAGATGTTCTTGGTATGGTGTGCCAAGAGGAAGGTCCATAGAATCACTATACTAATTAAATACTTCTTTTTTAAAAATAGTGTGGCTAAACAGCAAGATGCGCCTGGAAGGCAAATATAGCAGGTGGTTTAACTTGGAGCTCAAGATTGGCGATTATGCAGAAAATTTCTGCAAGGCGGATAAGTCGATAGCTTTCATCCCACACAAAAAAATTGAGGTACCACTCGCAAAGCTTAAGGAGAAACTTATTGAAGCAAAAGCGAGCATCACGGCAGAAACACCATTTGTGCTCATCTTCAAGTTTCATGGCGCAAATGTAAGCATATTCAAGAGCGGCAGGATTCTTGTCAAGGAAGTAGAAGAAAAAGAGGCTAAGTGTATTTTGAAAAGGCTTTTAGAGCTTCTGAAAAGCTGCTAAAAGTTGTAGAAAGGATTAAATACTGGGTTCTCCTACTATTTAGAAAAATTATTGGAGGTGAAGATTTGCTTGACATAATCTTTGACATAAACAGTGCTCTAGAGAAAGCAAAAAAGGAACATGAAATAGTAAATAGCTTGATAGTGGCACTTGTTGCTGCAATTTTGTTACCAGTGGGATTAATATTAGCATCGGCTTTATCAGGCAAACTAAATTTCAGTTCAAACACAGTCATTGAGGCAGTAATTATAAGTATAGCGATTTTACTAGTAATTTTGTTCCTTGGCCTCATTACACAACTAGTGGTTAAAATGCTGTGCGGAAAAGGCGATTACTTTGCTGGCTTGACCTCAGTAGCTTACAGCAGCTTTGTAGGTGCTATTGGTTTTACTTTGACAGCAATATTGTTCAGTATTCTTGGAACTATATTGGCTAATGCACCTTTTTTAGCAAAGGAGCTAGTTGTTGTAGCTGACACAGTCCTAACAATATTTGTGCTACTGGCTTTAGCTTTAGTAGTATTCTACCGAGCAATTAAGGAACTCTTTGACATAGATATGACAACAGCGTTAGTTGCGGTTGGCTGCACTGCGATAGCTTTAGCCACAGTGGTTATATTTTCGACCATAAGAGCAGGGTGTATCCCTATGGTAGTATGATAGGCAGCATCCTTACCAAGTCATTAGGCGGCGCTCATAGTCCGCTATGATTAGGCATGTATGCTAGTGAGTAACAGCTTGACTTAATGTTGACTTAATGGAATCAAGGTTTAAATTGTTGGGGCCATAGCCCCTTTTATTCTATTATTGCTTATTTTAACTTATGTATTTTAATTTGTGGTTTCATAGCTGGTGCATTGACTGCTTTCCTTTACAATGTTGTAGCTAGCCTTATCGGCGGAATAGAGATAAAGCTCGAACAAAAGTAGCTTGAAAAAGCAAGCTCAGATTGGCTTATGGCCTGCATTTATTATTTTTTCCTATTTAATTTTATTGTATGCGTTCTCTTGTTTTGGGCAAGGTTTTTGGCATTGCAATAGAGCTTCATTGGAGCTTTCTGTTGATAATCTTTTTTATACTCGTTTCTGCAGCAACTGAAAGCCTGCAGAGCATGCTAGCAACTGCGATGCTTTTCTTCTTCTTGTTTCTCAGCGTTTTGCTTCATGAGCTGACACACAGCATTGTTTCAATCAAGCGCGGCATAGCCGTGCATAAGATTATGCTTCTGCCCATTGGTGGCGTTGCGATGGCCGAGGAACTTCCTGAAAAAGCAAGTGATGAATTTTTAATATCTGTAAGTGGACCCCTTTTCAATTTCCTTTTGGTTATTCTTGTTTTGTTGGCTGTTTCTTTCTTTTCACTTCCATTTCCCTGGCAAATTCTTTCACAGCAGCTCGATGCTTCTGAATTTGACAAGTTGCTTTTTGAATATCCGCTGTTTACGTTGCTCTATGTAAATCTCATGCTCGGCACATTCAACCTGCTCCTGCCAGCCCTGCCTCTCGATGGCGGGCGGGTTCTTCGCTCGCTATTAAGCATGAAATTTGGCTTAATAAAAGCAACGAGGATTGTAACAACTATAAGTGCTGCTGTTGCATTGTTTCTCTTCATGATAAGCTTTGCAGCCCAGAACCTTTTAATGACCATAATTTCTGTGTTCATCTTTTTTGGCGCAAGTGAAGAGGCACGCATAATTGAAACGAAGCATGCGCTCAAAGGCATTACAATCATGCAGCTTGTGGACAAAAAGCCGATAATTTTTGAATCAAATACGCCTATTGAACTTATCATTGAAGAGCTTCTTTCAAGAAATAAGTTCTCTTGTCTAATTGACTTTGGTCAAAACAGGTATGGTGTTTTTGACCTCAACGATCTTCCGCAGAACCTAAACCTAAAAAGCCCAGCATGCGAGTATGCCAAAGCTGTAGAACCCCTTGACGCTTCGCTCACTGCAGACAAAGCACTTGAGCGCTTTATTATAAAAGGCCTAAGCATGCTCCCTGTTTTTGAATCAGGACAACTTGTTGGCACGCTCTCCCTTGAAACTATAGAAAGAGCATACCGCATCTCAGCAATAAAAGAAACACTTTCGAAGACAGCCTAGTTGTGAAGGCAAGAGCTATAGAAAAAAGGTAACAGCTAAACCATAAACAGAATGCGCAAATTGCCCCAGAATTTTTTCAGATGTTAGAAATAAAAAGGATTAAGAAAATCACTGCTCGCGCACTGCTTGCCCTCAAGATAATTAAAGGATTTAAGAAGTGGAGATTTTGCTGCTGCAGGCGAAACTCAAAGAAAGTTGGTTGTTGAAAATGATAAGCACTCATGGGAAGTAGTCTGTGAAGATAACAGGGGAATAGGAATCAATGGAAAAGCAGTTGCTTGCTACAGCAGAAGCTAAAGGCCTGAGCATCAGAGAAACTTAGTTTCTGATTAGGAAAGTTTTTATATTTAGAAGTACATATTATAGATTTGATTTAAATGGCTGAAACAGAAGACAAAAGGCGACTTATAATAATTGATTCTGTAAAAAAGTTAATGGCCCTTGATCTCTCGGACGAAGAGATAATAAAAGACCTAAAGGATGCAGGTCTAAGTGAAAAAGAAGCAAACGAAATTGTCGCTAAGGTAAGGGCTGAAAGCGAGAAAAAGGCTGAAGCTGAAGAAAAGGAAATCATAAAAGAAGCGAAGGAAAAGCCGCCTGAAGCGGAAAAAAAGACTGCTGAGCTCTGGCAAAAGGCGCTGATTGAAACAGTAAACAAAAAAATTGACGAAAAAATCAGCGCATATTTCACCACAGAAAGAAATAAGATAAATGCACTGCTTGACTCAAAGGTTGTGTTTATAACCCAAAAACTGATGAGCGACATTGAACAGAAAAAAAAGGAAATTGACGACATGCTAACAGCGCGCATAGATGAAATAAAGCGCATAAATGAGGATGCATCCAAGACAATAAGCGCAATACAGGACAGCCTCAAGCAGAAGGATGCTGTTATCTCCGAAATTGAAAGGGCAAAGCAAGACTTTGAGAAGTCAATAGAAAAAATTGAGGATGCAAGAAAAAAAGCTGATAAGATAAAGGAAACTCTTGAACGTGATGTTGAAGAAAAGATTGCAAAGCTCATGCAAGATATTGATGCGGAAAGAGAGAAAGTTGCAAAGGATATTGAAAATGCAACCCTTGAAAGAATAAACAAGCTCGAAGGCGACCTTGCCAGCTTGCGTTACAGCCTGAAAAAAGTAAGCGAGGATGCAAAGGCTGAGCTTGAAACCGCAGCTACCGAGATTAAAAACAAAATAGCGATGGAAATAAACGCATTGATGGAAAAGAAGGTCGGCGAGGCAGCTAGCGAGGTTAATGCTATAAAGCAAACGCTTGTAACTGAGGTAGAAGACGGCCTTGCAAAATCCAAGCTTGAAACGCAGCAATTTTTGAAGAAGGCACAGCAGGAGCTTAACAAGTTGGACAAGAGGGTTGCAAAAACCCTTGAGCTTGAATCAGAGGTAATAGAAGACCTGCTTACTGAGGCCAGCAGCAAGATAGAGGCCTTAAAGCTCGCAACAAGAGATGAGCTTGTAGCCGAAATAAACAAGCATGTTGCTGAACTTGACGCAATCAAGAAGGAAATAAGCCCAGAGGTTATAAAAGCAAGAATGTCCGAGCTTGAGAAACTTAAAGCAAAGCTATCTGAAGACATAGAAAATATTGCAAAGGAAAAGCTTGATGCTGTCGAAAAAGCGTACGCAAGTAGGATTGAAGCTAAGATTGCAGAGATAGAAGCAAAGATGGCTGAAACAGCAGATATTGTCGAAGATATTGTTAGTGAGGCGGATGAAAAAGCAAAAGAGCTTGAAAAGCTTGATGAAGTTATAAATACAAAAACAGTTGAGCACATAGCCCAGATGGAGAAAGACTATAAAGCAAGGATGAATGAGCTAACAAAGGATATTGAAGCTGCAAAAAAGAACTATATGAAAATGCTAAATGAAACTGCTGCTCTTAAAGAAGAACTAGTGAAAACAAAAGAGGCCTTACTGTCTGAGATTGAGTCCAAGAAAGAGGAAACAAAAGCAGCCATTGAAAGATTTACAAAGGAAAACAGTGCAAAGATTGATGAACTTGTAAAGGCAGTTGAAAACGGCGTTATGAAACGCTGTGAGAAAGTTCTCAAAGGATTTGAGGGCTATACTACAATGGACCTGAATAGGCTAAAGCAAACCATTGTCAAGGAATCTATGAAAGAATTGCAGAAAGAGCTTGAGGCGAAAAAAGGCGAATTTGAGAAGGAACTTAAGGAGCTTCAGCAAAAAATTGCAAAAGAGGCCTCAAACCTTGACCTTGAAAAGATAAAAAACGAAGTTGATGCAATTACTGTTTTCAGGGAGCAATTCATAAAGGTTCTCGACGAGCACATTGAGAAATTCAACGAGCGCATTCAGAAGTTCAACGAGGCAATAAATCAGATGGACTCGCAGTATAAGGAAAGGGTAAAACTTATCGACGAGAAGATCGAGGAGTTGAACAAATTCGAAAAGAACTTTGCAAAGATTATTGGGCTAAGCTTGGACGCACTTGTTGAAAAAAAGTAACAATTAGCCCTTTGATTTAAGTTTTGCAAATGCTTTCATTTTTTACAGGCCAAAACAAGTATCTAATTGCCATGCTTTTTCAAAAGAGGAAATGGGCCTGAGCAGAATCGAACTGCTGCTACGGCCATGTCAAGGCCGCGTCCTAACCACTAGACCACAGGCCCTATAGAAAATATTCGGCGTAATAAATTAAATATGTTGAGGGTTCAAAGCCTGCGCAAAACAGAAATTTTTTTGCATGTGTCGCATTGCTCAGCAACGCTTGGCTCACCGCAGGTTTTGCATGTGCGCAAGCTGAGGCCTTCGATGTGCTGGCTTTTTAGCAGCATCGGTTTAATCTGCATATAAAATCTCCATAATGAAAACTTTGTTCCTGGGTAAGCTTCCTCAAGCTCGTTCAGGATTCGCCTGTAATGGTTTCTTTTTGCATCGCCTCTAAAAGGGCAGCAATAACCTGAATAATGCTTTATGCCAACATAGTCAGCATAAAGTAAAATTTCATTCTCGGGAATTTCACAAAGCGGCTTTATGCGAGGTACAAAATGCTTCAGCGGCATTATGCCTGAGACTGGGCCTAGGCGCAAGAACCTTGCAAGGTCATTGTCGCATGCATTCATGAGTATGCTTTGAAGTTCATCGTCAAGGTTATGGCCTGTTATGAGCTTGTCCGCATGCATCTTCTTTGCATATCTGTTCATCACAGTCCTGCGCAGAGTGCCACAGAAAGAGCATGCTGCGCCGAGATTTGCTTTAGATTTTTTCATCTTCTTATATATAGAACTTACAGTAAGGCCAAATTCATCGCTGAATTTTACAATTTTATATGGAACATCAAGCATCTTGCAGTTATTTGCTGCAACCTTAAGTGCTTTTTCCCTATACCCTCTAATCCCTTCATCAATCAGAAGTGCATTTATCTCGTTTGATTTTCCAAAGAATTTTTTTGTGAGGTAAAGCGCTGTCAATGAATCCTTCCCGCCACTTACTGCAACAAGAAGCCTTTCGCCCTGCCTTATAAGCGAGTATTTTCTTACGGTTTTTCTAAATCGCCTTTCTATAAGCTGTACAAAATGCTTAGCGCAGAATTTTTGCGGGCCGTATGGAAGCAGCACTTGTGCTGGTTTGGAGCACTTGAGGCATATGTCGCCTTTCTTTAGGCCATATGCATGCCTTAAGGTCAAATTTGGCGCTTCGCAACCCATAACAAAACCTTTAAATTAATTCGTTAGGAGAAATAATTAAATTAAGGAATCTTTTTGTCTTTGTTGGTGATTGAATTGAGCGCAACTAAACATATTGCAGAAACGTTTAGAAAAGAATACGCTGAAGAGAAAGGCGTTTACAACTATAAAGCCATAAAAAGGGAAAAGCTTATCGGCTTTAGGCGAGCTGAGGAAGCTGTCCAGAGGATTGAAAAACCTTCGAATCTGCCTAGGGCAAGAAGCCTTGGATACAAAGCAAAAAAGGGTTTCATTGTTGCAAGAGTAAAGCTTCGCAGAGGTAGTGGAAGCCATAAAAGGCCTAGGTCTGGGCGTAGGCCAAAACGCATGGGTGTTAATAAACTTACAAGAAATATAAGCATTCAACGCATTGCAGAGCAGCGTGCAAGCAGAAAATTCCCAAACTGCGAAGTGCTTAATTCATACTTTGTAGGGGAAGACGGAAAATACAAATATTATGAGGTTATCCTTGTTGATACAAATGCACCTGAGATAAAGGCTGATAAGGATATAAATTGGATCTGCAGCAACAAGCACAGAGGGCGTGCAGAAAGAGGCCTTACAAGTGCATCCAAGAAGGCAAGAAGGAAAAAGGCCTTGAAAGGTTAAAAATCGTAAATTTGCAAGCGTGGCTCAAAGCAACCTCTCTGGCAAGGATTTTGCTTGCTTATATTAAGATTCAAAATTGCAAAGCTTAGCTTTTTTTATTTGCTGCGCAGCAACAATTTTTAAATAAAAATTGCTTTTTTATTGACTTAGCGCAGCGGATGATTGCGATGCTTGTTAAAGTCGGGGGGAAGAAAAGGCGGTTCACTGCAAGCTGGCTCGATGGTTCTACTGTAAAGATGATTGACCAACGATTGCTTCCATTCAGGTTCAAAATTGTTTCCATGAAAAACCACCGCGACACTGCAAACGCAATAAAAAACATGGCGATCAGAGGTGCTGGCTCGATTGGAGCCGCTGCAGGCTTTGCATGTGCACAAGCAGTACTTGAATGCCGTAAAAAAGAAGGTTGGTTGGGCTATGTAAAAGAAGGTTTTGAAAGAATAGCAAACACAAGGCCTACTGCACATGACCTTTTCTTTGCCATTGAAAGAATAAAGACGGCGATTAAGGGAAAAAACCTGCGAGAAGCCAAAATAAGCGCTGTCAAGGAAGCTATCAAAATTGGAAAAGAGTATCAGCGCAATGGCAAGCAGATAGGCATGCATGGTGCAAGGTTACTCAAATCAAGCTCTAAGGTGCTTACTCACTGCAACGCAGGTTGGCTTGCTCTTCACGACTGGGGCTCAGCACTTGCACCGATATATTTTGCAAAGCGATTGCACAGAAAGATATTTGTGTTCGTTGATGAGACAAGGCCAAGAATGCAAGGTGCAAAGCTCACGGCATGGGAGCTAGCAAATGAAGGCATAGAACATACAATAATAGCAGATAATGCAGCAGGCTTTTTTATGCAGAAAGGAGAAATAGATTTGTGCATAGTTGGCGCGGATAGAATTGCAATAAATGGCGATGTTGCAAACAAAATTGGCACTTATGAAAAGGCGGTGCTTGCAAAAGAAAATGGAATTCCTTTTTATATTGCCGCACCTACAAGCACATTTGATTTTAGATGCAAAAATGGGAAACAGATAAGGATTGAAGAGCGCCCAGCTGATGAGGTGCTTTATATTAGCGGCTGGCAAAAAAGGCCTTGCAATATCAGGGTTGCACCTTTAGCTAGTGCTGCAAAAAACCCTGCTTTTGATGTAACGCCAGCGAGATATATAAAAGGCATAATAACAGAGCACGGCATAGTAAAACCTAAAAAAAGCGCGATAAAAAAGCTCAAGAACATCAGGTGATTTTATGGAAAAAGATATTGTGCCGAGTGAGCAGGAATGCATGGCTATGCTTAGGGAATACAAAGTTCCTGAAAATATCATAAGGCACTCTATAAAGGTAAAAGAGCTGTCGCTTGAGATAGCAAGAAAGCTTAAGGAAAAAGGAATAAATGTAAATGAGAAACTTGTTGTTGCTGCGGCCCTGCTTCATGACCTTGACAAAGCAATCACGCTAAATTGCGAAAAAGGCAGCCATGGAAAAGTCGCCGCAAATGCTCTCAAAAAGCTTGGTATGCACAGCGTTGCCGAAATCGTAAGAAAGCATCTCATAGAATCAATGCTTAACGGCGAGCTAAAAACAATAGAAGAAAAAATAATATTTTACGCAGACAAACGTGTCTTAGATGATAAAGTCGTTAGTCTTGAGGAAAGATTTGAATATCTGAAAAAAAGATATGGTTTAAAGGATAAGGCACTTATGGGGATTATAAATGAAGGTTATAAAAAAGTCGTTGAGCTTGAAAAGGAGTTGATGGGTTGGACAGAAGACAAAAGCTCATAATAGCAGCACTCCTTGTTCTTTGCTTTGTTGTAATCGGGAGTTTCATCAACGAGTTTTTTGGGTTTTTTTCATTTGCTGCATATGAAATCTTTTGCACAGTGCTTTTTTCTGGTATTTTGTATGCCATTAGAAAAGAGTTCAAAAATGAGTTTGCAAGATATCTTGCTTATTTCTGCATACTTTATGCGCTTGTTCTTTACTCTGCATTTGCCCTTGTAAATATAAAAGAACCTGTTACAAATATGGACATTTTCATAATTTTAATCATGGGGATAATTGTTATCAATATTTTATTTAGAGTGATTTTTGGCAAGAGCACCGTTGAGGGCAAGGTAATTCTTTCTGACTCTGAAATTGCTGTCGTAGAGCTCCCATTCGATCTGTTTGCCGGAATAAGCTCTGGGCGATATGTTGTGGAGACAAGCAAAAAATTAGAAAAGGGCAAAATTGTAAAGGTTCTGATAAAAAGGACTTTTTTTAAGAGAATTCCAGATAGGGTTTTATAATGCAGCGATGCCGCATAGAATAAAAATAGTTTCATTAAGAAAAAATATTAATGCTGCTAAGAGAATACATGCTAAATCGCATGGCTTTATTTTGTGCTTTGGTTGGAATATTCCTGCTTTTTGCATATGCCAATCTTGAATCGCCGAGGCCTATTAAGATTTCAGATATAAGCGAGAGGCATATTGACACAAAAGTGACTGTTAAAGGTGTTGTTGCATTCAGCAAAACAAGTGGCAGCGCACTGCTTTTTGCCATCGATGATGGTGCAAAAATAAATTGCGTATTTTTCAAACCAGGCACTGAGGAAAAAATAATCATTCAGAAAGGCAATTATGTGGAGGTTGACGGAAAGGTAAAGAGATACAAAGACAACCTTGAAATTGTCGCTGAAAAGGTGAGGTTGCTTGATTGAGCTCTTGCTATTTGTGCTTCTAGGCTGTTTTCTTGGAATAGTGAGCGGCTTAACACCTGGCTTACATGTAAACACCCTTGCGTTTATTTTTGTTTTGTCTTTTGCAAATGTACCTGAAAATATAGTCGCGCTTATCGTTGCCATGGCCGTAACACATAGCTTCTTTGACTTTGTCCCAAGCATTGTTTTAGGTGCACCTGATGAGGAAAGTTATCTGAGCGTATTGCCTGGGCATAGATATCTGCTAAAAGGGCAAGCTTATAAGGCGCTAATGTTAACTGCAATTGGAGGTCTTTTTGGCGCAAGTTTTGTGCTTCTTGTCTCACCACTATTTCTGCTTCTTCTTAAGGGCATTCAGGGGCTTTTGCCAAGCCTTATTCCTTGGCTGCTCTCCGCAGCACTTTTGATAGTTGTTTTGTCATCAAAACAAAAAAGAAAAACAGCGATTGTTGTGCTCCTTTCTGCATCGCTTGGCGTTTTGGTTCTAAAAAATCTTTCAATGCAGCATGGCATAATGGCAATTATAATCGGTCTTTTCTCATTTAGCACTATTATGCTCTCGCTGATGAAAAGGCCTAAGCTAAAAAAGCAATTAATCGATCTTGGAGAAATAAAAACAGAAGATTCAATAAAGGGCTCAATTTTGGCTGTTTTGGGTTCTGCCATTTCTGCTGTATTGCCAAGCATGGGGCCAAATCAGATTGCCTTTCTGCTGAGGAAAATATTTGGAAGGATGAGTAGCGACTGCTACCTTGTGCTTCTTGGTGGCATGAATACCTGCAACCTCATCTTTTCATTATTTGTCTTGCAGGCTATCGGAAAAACAAGGACAGGCATAGCTCTTGCAATAAAAACCCTTACTGAGGTAACACCAAACATGCTTATTCTTTTTGCTGGAACAGCGCTTGTTGCAGTAGCATTTTCAGTCATAAGCTTGCAAAGCTTGGGTAAAATTATTCTTAGGAACATGCCAAAGGTTTCATACTCAAAAATAAACGCAGCAATATTTGCGGCGCTCATAATTTTCCTATTATTTGCCTGTGGACCACTTGCGCTGTTTGTTTCTGCGATTGCTTGTTCCATTAGCCTTTATGCAGCACTGAACAATGTTGCAAGGAGCTCTTGCATGGCATTTTTAATTGTGCCGACCATATTGATATATTTGGGCCTATGACGATCCAGATAAAGCGCAACATTATTGAAGGGATAATTGAAGCAGCGCGTAATACATATCCAAAGGAATTCTTTGCACTGCTTGGTAGCAGTGACAAAAAGGTTATCGATGAGCTTATAGTTGTACCTGCAATCTATGGTTTCGGGCATGTCCTTGTGCGGTCCTATCTTATTCCAATAGACTTCAAGATTGTTGGCTCGGTGCATTCGCATCCAGAAAAAATGAATAACCCTAGCAGCGCAGACATAAAATCTTTTTCAGAGTTTGGAGACATACATTTAATAATCGCTTGGCCATTTGATATAAACAGCATCCAAGCATATGATGTTTCTGGTAAACCTATTAATTGGCAGGTGATCGATTGAGGAAGGTCATTCTTGTTATAAGAGATGGCTGGGGCCATAACCCTAAAAAAGAAAATAATGCGATTGCTGCTGCAAAAACCCCAAACACAGACATGCTTATGAAAAAATATCCCAACACATTGCTGAACTGCAGCGGGGAAGCTGTGGGGCTTCCAGAAGGCTATCAGGGAAATAGCGAGGTTGGCCACCTCACAATTGGCAGTGGCCGCATAATATTCCAGCCTCTTGTTCGGATAAACAAGGCAATTGAATCAGGGGAATTTTTTAAGAATAAGGCATTTCTAAAGGCAATTGAAAACTGCAATAAAAATGCGACATCTCTGCATTTAATAGGCCTCTTGCAGTCAGAGGGCGTACATGCGCACGAGGACCATCTTTTTGCATTGCTTGAGCTTTGCAAGAAGAATGGATTCAAAGATGTCTTTATTCATGCCATAATGGATGGGCGCGATGCACCACCAAAGGCGGGCATAGAGCATCTGAGGAAGCTCAAGAAAAAAATCGCAGATACTGGAATTGGCACCATAGCAACAATCTCGGGGCGCTATTTTGCCATGGACAGAGACAAGCATTGGGATAGAACAAAAAAGGCTTATGACTGCATAGTTCTTGCAAAGGCCTCTGAGCAGTTTGATGACGCTGAAAAAATCCTTTTGCAATGTTATGAAAAAAACGAGACGGACGAATTCATAGAGCCAAGAATGCTCAAAGGATACAAAGGCGTCAAGGAAAACGATAGCATAATTTTCTTCAATTTTAGAACTGACAGGCCAAGGCAGCTTACGCAAGCGATTGTTGAGAAGGAATTCCCAGGCTGGGAAAGAAAACCTTTGAAAGTTTTCTTTGTCGCCATGACTCAGTATTATGAGCCCATGAATGCTTCTGTTGCATTTGAAGATCAACCTCTCAATAACCTTCTTGGCGAGGTGATAAGCCGAGCAGGAATCAGGCAGCTCAGGATATCTGAAACGGAAAAATATGCGCATGTGACCTTTTTTTTCAATGGGCAGAAAGAAACCCCTTATGAAGGAGAGGATAGAATCCTTATAGCTTCGCCAAAGGTTGCAACATATGACATGAAGCCGGAGATGAGCGCATTTGAGGTTACCGAAAGGCTTGTGCAAGAAATTGAAAAAGGGATTTACGGCTTTATTGTCGTAAACCTTGTAAATGGCGACCTTGTTGGGCATACTGGCGTATGGGCTGCTTGTGTGAAGGCAGCTGAAGCAGTTGATGCATGCGTTGGAAAAATAACAGAAGCTGGTTTGAAGAAAAATTATGTTCTTTTGATTTTTGCAGATCATGGCAATCTTGAGGATAAGAGCAGCGAATTTGCAACATCGCACACTACAAACAAGGTGCCGTTTATCCTTGTTTCGAATGAAAAAGAGCTCCAAAGGTGCAGATTGAAAGAAAATAGAGGGCTTCAGGATATTGCACCAACTGTGCTATGGTTGATGGGAATAAAAAAACCAAAAGAAATGACAGGCGAAAGCTTAATTGCTTAGCATGGGCGAGTTCTTTGGTAAAGGTAAATTTAAATACTTCTTTTTTATTTAATCCTATAATGCTTGCAAAAAGATTTCGCGGCTGCAAAGGCCAGCTAACAATAGACTTTCTGCTCGCTTTTCTCTACATAAACATACTTATTGGAATTTTATTTATCATGCACCAGAACTATGCAAAAAACCAGAATTTGATCCTATTAAGGGCGCAGGAAAAAAGAATCGCTTACATAGTTGCGGAGATGATAACAGAAAGTGCTGCGCTCAACGACGGCACTGCAGAGATTAGATTTGAAGTTCCAAGCATAAGGTATATGAACAAAGCAGTTCCTATGCCATGCGACATAATTATTGGGCAAATATCAGGGCAAGACTATGTGAAGGTTAGCGTAAATGTCGATGGCATGCAGATAGATGAAAATGTTGCAATAAAAAGGCCAACAGGCATAAGCATAAATAATGGCACAAATAGGGGGAAATGCGGTCAGATGTTTGTAATAAGCTATGCGTGATATATGATGAAAAACAGGGGTATTGTTGAAAGCATCGATATCATAATTTCATTTATAGCACTTATGGTTGCAATTGGCTACACATACAGGGTTGCTGAAGCAAACTATTATGCGCTCAAACAGGACGAAATACTTTCAGAACTTCGCGTTTTTGGAAGCAGCGCCGCGGAACTTCTTGTCACAAGTCCTGAAACAGTTTGCAAATGCACAGTAAATGCTGGCACTGGTGATGACTTTTATGTGATGAACTGCATAGATACTGCTAAGATGTCAGGACTAACACCAGAAAAATTGAACCTAAGCTCAGGAAGATTTAGCGTGCGCGTGGAAATTAGAGGAAACGCAACACCGTACCCTGGTGCTCCAGAATTGGTTTTTGGGTCTGATCTCCCAACAGATAATAGGCCTATATATTCCGAGAGCAGAGTCGTGATAACAAACAGTGGAAACATTACAAAGGAAAAACTTGTGAAATGTATGAAAGGCGAGCAGAACTGCGAAAGAAAGATTGCAACCATTTATATCTGGAGGCGTGATTAACTTGCAGAAGAGAAAAATGCAAGGTTTTATATTCACAATAGATGCAATAGCTGCAATAGCCATTGTGATAGTGCTTGCTGTAACATGGAGCATAGCGGTCAGAGCCAAAACAGGAGAAAAATACTTTTTTACATATACAGACAAGGTTTCAAGGGATGAGTCGCTCGTTGCAATCTACAGCAGAAATCTTCACTCCGATGAATTTGAGCCCTTAGATGTCAACATGAACATTTCATGCAAAAAGTATTTTACAATTAAAGAAAACGACAAACATGATGATAAAGGCATAAATGTTTACACATTTTGTAAAGCTGATACTTTGGTGTTGCCATGAATAAGCACGGTGCATTTTACACAGGCATAATAGCTGCCATGGCAATGGCAACCATTGCAATGGTGATGTATGCAAGCCTTGGCGCGGTTGCTGAAGAACAAACAATGGGAAATGCAAATAGAATTGGCGAGGTAAAGCGGATATGGCAAAACACAAGGTTTGTTCTTGATAGGCTGAGCGGCGAAGCACTTGCAGATTTTGTAAAAGATAAAAACATACTGCAGGGCTCTTGCGATGCCACGCTCATAAGCAGCGATAGTAGTGGTGCAAGCACAAAAGTGCAGGACTATTTGAATAGTGCCTTAAATGAAATTCGAGGCGGTATTAAAGAGGCAGTAAGCTGCAGCATGGCAGGGTTTGATTATAGAGCAAATAACAATACTGCAACAATTAGGCTAAATCTAAAATGCGAGCAGGAGTTGAAGAATACAGGAGTTACTAAAACAGGCTTTTACACAAGCTATTCAAAGGATTTGATATTCGTTAAGCAGGTCACGGTTAGCGGGCCAACATGTGATGTATTTGCAATAGATATGCAATCAGGGCAGATGGACGCAAATGCCTTAAGATGATAGGAATTTCTTTATGGATTTTGCAAGGCCTGAATCATACTGCATTGCCTTTTTTCTTTCAAAGCAGATTGATTTTGGCAAACCAAAACGCATTGCAAGGCTGCGCAAAATGTGCTTTCTCAAAAAATCGCGTTCATCAAAAATATTTTTGCTAGACGGAAACGCGAGCGCTTCAAGCATAAAACTTTTGTATAAGTAGGGAAGTCTCAGCTCAAGGCCAATTGCTTTAGCTATTGCATTATCGCGCCATAGGTTATCCTTGTATAAATTTAATATTTTTTTCCACATCACCATTCTAAGCTTTCGTCTTGTTTTTTTAACCAAAATCCGCCTGAATTCATCATAACCAAGAAAAAGCTCATCTGCGCCTTGTCCTGAAAAAGCAACGCTGAAGGAATCCTTTTTTATTTCGCGCATGCAAAGATATTCTGGCACGGCAATTGATATGTTCAGCGCATTGGAAGAACCAATTATCTTTATCACTTCGCGCACTGCACCTTTAGTTGCAGTTTCATCTGGAATGACTTTTTTCAACTTTAGGTTAAGCAGAGATGCTGCATTTGATGCGCGCAAAATTGCCTTAGAGCCAGGCGCACCGCAGCAATAAAGCACTGTTTTCTTTACCCTTCTTGAGATCGCTAACGCAAGCAGCGAAGAATCGAGACCTCCTGAAAAAAGCACTGCACATTTTTTCAGACCTTCGGTGTTTTCTCTTATGCTTTCGGAAAAGGCCTTTTCAAGTGCAGACATAGAGTGCTTTTTCGGGACTTGGCCTTTTAGTTTTGTTAACTCCATTTCATCTGGAACACAAATCATAATTTTTTAGTGGTACAAAAAGGTAAAATATATACTGCTAGGCTAAATGATGCTTCAATTATTTTGCATTGTGCGTTAAAATTGTCAGGAAAAACACGAACAATAACAGATGGTTTTTAATAATAAGGGCCAATATAGTATTAAGTGATTATTATGGATAAAACCAAGGTTTTGTTTATTTTTGCATCTCTTGTGCTTGTTTTTGTTGGAATTGCATTTATTCCATTTTTAATTAAGGGACAGCATCCTGAGCCTTTCAAGGAAACATCTGCAGGTGATAGCGAAAACAGTTTGCCGAGCAAAGAAAAGATTAACATACGCGAGGTTTCTTCAGTGGTAAGCTCAAGCAAGCCAGCACAGGCCTTGATAAAGTTTGCAGCCGAATCATCTTCTGAAAAGGAAGGTACAGAGCTCACAATTTACAATTCAAATTTGGCACTTGTAAAAGAAATCAGGGAACTAACGCTTAAGAATGGCTTGAATCTTGTGAGATATGAGGACATTGCGCAGTTGATAAAGCCAGACAGTGTGCTCTTCGTTGATATGACAGACCCAAATGCTTTTGTTGTGGAGCAAAATTATGAATATGATCTTGTTGGCGTGGATAAAATACTTGAAAAATACCTAGACAAGGTAATCACAGTTTATGCAAAGGATGGCAATGTTTTCACAGGCAGACTGCTTAACTCCGAGCAGCCAATTGTTCTTGAAGTCGAAGGAAAAATAATTGCGCTTTCGGAAATAGCGCGCTTTGAACTTCCAGAATTGCCAGAAGGTCTATTGACAAAGCCAAGCCTTATTTGGAAACTTTACACAGAAGTTGATGGCTTGCACAAGACACAGACAAGCTACCTAACAGAGGGCATATCTTGGGAAGCGAGCTATATTGCGAAGATTAGCGAAGATGATAAAAAAGCAGATCTTTCAGGTTGGGTTACTATAAAAAACAAGTCTGGAACAAGCTATCCAAATACAGCGCTAAAGCTTGTGGCTGCAGACCTTCACCTTGTTGCTCAGCCCCAAACTGCTGGGTATTATTATGTTGAAAAAGAAGCCAGTCCTACACCTGCGCCATTCAAAGAGGAGGGGCTTTTTGAATACCATATGTATACACTTGATAGGAAAACAGATGTTAAGAATAATGAGACAAAGCAGATCGTGCTACTTGAGGCTGAGAAGATACCACTAAAAAAGCAATACGTGTTTGAAGAGAATGAACCTTATTATTATGCTTATTATGGTGGCCGAAGTTCGCAGGTTGGCAGAGCTAAGGTAATGGTCTCATTTGAAAACTCACAGGCAAACAACCTAGGCATGCCTTTGCCAAAGGGCACTGTGAGGGTGTATAAGGAAGACTCGCAAGGAAAGCTTCAATTCATCGGTGAGGATTCAATAGAGCACACACCGAAGGATGAGAATGTGCGCCTTTTCCTTGGCTATGCATTTGACATAGCAGTTGAGAAGAAAACTATTGAAGACGAAAAGGTTGGAGAAACATGTACAAGAAAAACATATGAGGTAAGCATAAGAAACCACAAGAATGAGGACATAACTTTGACTGTCGTGCAGAAAGCACCATACACTACAAATGAGATTGTAAAAACAAGCCACACATATAACAAGAAAGACGCATACACATTTGAGTTTGCAGTACCTGTGAAAGCAAATGGTGAAGAAACTTTAACATATACAATAATGAGCTGTTGGTAGGCAGTTTTTCACAAATAATAGTATTTTCCCTCTTTCTTCTGCTCTTGGTCTTTTACAGAGCCTGGTTTATTAGCACGAGGTCTGCCTGTCTGTGGATCTCGCCTGAAGGTTATATCTAATACTTTAAGGAATCTATTCATTGCATTCTCTTTTTCTTGTGGAGCAAGTGCTTTTCCATATCTTGCTGGAACACCTTCGAAAACTATAAATCTGTCACAGAGATAGTCTTGGAACAAAAGGTCGTGGTCAACAACAAGGCACGCCTTTCCACTTTTCTCAATGACAGAGCGTATAAATGATGCCATGCTAAGGCGTTCCTCGATATCGAGAAATGCTGATGGCTCATCAAGAATGTAAAGTGCAGCCTCTTTGCACATTGTCGCTGCAACAAGAACCTTTTGAAGCTCCCCGCCACTAAGCTCGTCCATTTTGTATTCGTAAAGCTCGTTGATGTGCAACTTTTTGTTTGCTTCGGATTCAAAAATTTCCATGTTTAGCATGCTTTTCTGAATGAACTCTAAAACAGTTTCATCAGAATCTGCCTTGATATATTGGGGCTTATAGCTTAACTTTAGTCCTAAGTCAAGCCTTCCAGAGTCATGCTCGGATATGCCTGCAATGACATTAGCAAATGTTGTCTTGCCGATAGCATTTGGTCCTAAAATACCCATAACTTCAGAGTCCATGATTGTGCCACCTTCTGTTTCAAGGGAAAAGGCTTTGTAGCTTTTTCTGAATGCGGGGTAAGAAATATAAGGGCGAGCTTTCTTTGCAGAAGTTGAAATCTTTGAAAAGCTTAGCTCTTTGTCCCTAAAGCAGACATTCTCCGCTTTGAGATAGCCGCTAAGGTATTGGTTTATTCCATTCAAAACGCTCATGCGAGAGCTTACAACGCCGTAAACGCTTTTTGAACCAAATATAACATGAATGAAATCGCTGAGATAGTCAAGCACTGCAAGGTCATGCTCAACAACCATCACATATTTTCCCTGCTCTGCAATAGCCCTTATGGCCTTTGCTACGAGCAATCTTTCCTGAACATCAAGATATGATGATGGCTCGTCAAAGAAATAAAATTCGGCATCTTTAAGCATACTTGCAGCAATTGCAACCTTTTGAAGCTCGCCACCGCTAAGCTCGGAGAGCTTGTTTTTTAAGATTTTTTTTAACCCAAGCATTTCCACAACTTCATGGAGCTTCTTTTGCTCATCAAATGCCTTTAGCATAGCTTCAACTGTTCCATCAAACTCTTGAATCTTAGATATTTCCTGTGGCTTGAAAGATACCTTCATGCCCTTGTTGCTGAGCTTTTCAAAATACGCTTGAAGTTCTTTGCCCTTGAATATTTCAATGAGCTTAGCATAGCCAGCTTCACCTTCGCAATCAGGCCTTGGCAAAAGCTTTCCTGAGAGAATCTTCAAAGCAGTAGATTTTCCTATGCCATTGCGCCCGATAAGGCCAACAACATTGCCTTTGCTCGGAATTGGAAGCCCATAAAGCCTAAACCTATTCTTGCCATAGCAGTGGACCATGTCAACAAGTCTTGCAGTAAGGTTCACAATGCTTATAGCTTTAAACGGGCATTTGTTTACACAGATACCACAACCAGTGCACAGGGTTTCTGAGATCGTTGGCATGCTCTCAGCTATCGCAATGCACTGCTTGCCAGATCTGTTTATTGGACAAACGCGCACGCATAGAAACCCGCATTTTTCCGGCGAACATTTGTTCGGGTCTATAACTGCAATTCTAATGCGCTCTTCCTTTGCCATAATTAAGTTGGATATTAAACAGTTAAAAAACATTAGTTGGCACTTTATTTCTTTGAAAAATTTAATGCTAAAAAAATATCAAATCTTTTTGCAATTTGAGTTTTTCTTGCAACTTTTGCCTGTAAAAGTGTTTTAAAAAGTGCTGAGGTAGCTATATTTATGCGCATACTGAAAATTGACGAAAAACACCGCTTGCTTCAGGTGATTCCTGAAAATGAGGATGACTTGTGGCACTTGAGCAAGATAATTGAAAGCGGCGATATAATCAAGGGCGTTACATCGCGTAAGGAGAAAGGCAAGGAAGGTAGCTCTGCGATAAGGAAAACATTCTTTGCAGAAATTGAGGTTCAAAGTGTACATTTTGACAGGTTTGGAAAGGTTCTTAGGGTAAATGGGCGCATAATCGCTGGCAAACTTGACATGATTCCTTTAGGCTCAATGCAAGTGATTGAGATAGAACCCAATCAAAAATACAGTATCGAAAAAAAGGTGCTTATGAGGTATCACATTGAGCGGCTTGAAAAGGCGAAAAGAAGCAAAGGCCAGGAGATTCTAATTTTGGTTCTTGATGATGAAGCAGCAACCATTGCAATTCTGAAAGATTTTAAATGCGAGTCAAGAGCAGAGATACGCTCGCGGAAATCTGGCAAGCAGTTTGAATCAGAAGAATGGGAACGCGAGTACTTTGGCGAGATTGCAAAAAAAATATCTGATTATAAGGTAAGCACTGTTGTAATCGCAGGCCCTGGCTTTGTTAAGGAAGATCTTGCAAATTTTCTGCGCGAGAAAAATTTCTCTGGAAATATCTATGTGCAGGGTGCAAGCACAACCGGCATAACAGGTTTGAATGAGGTGATAAAAAGCCCACTTATAGAAAAGATTGCAAGGGAAGCTCAGATTGTAGAAGAATCAAAAATTATTGAAAAGGTCCTTGAGGAAATAGCTAAAGCAGGCGCAGTGGCATATGGCCTTAGCGAGGTTAAAAAGGCTGCACAGATGCGTGCAATTGAAACATTGCTTGTGCTTGATGAATTGCTTGCTGAAAAAAGGGAGGAAATTGCAGACATCATTGATATGGCCGAGAAGGGTAATGCAAAGGTGCATATATTTAATTCTGAATACGAGCCTGGAAAAAAGCTCGAAGGAATTGGCGGCATTGCAGCACTGCTAAGGTATAAAATATACTAGCACTATCTTGCGTTGAGCTCCTTCCACTCAACCTTTTTTTCTTCAACGAGCTGCTTAATCTTTCTCTCCTTTTCGCTCAGCTTTGAATTCGCAAATTTGAACTCGCAAAAATAAATGCAATCGTCTTCAAAAGCAATGCCATCAATTGGTGAGCCAATAAATCGAAAATTCGCAGGATCGAAAGGAAAATCCTTTGAAAGCGGAAGCCATTGTTCTGCAAGCAAGCCATAGCGCGTGCTCTGTGACTGCTTTTCTGATGCTAGCTGAGACATTTTGCTTTCAAGTGCCAAGAGGCGGTTGTAAAAGATAAATGCAAGCAGGGAAACTAGAATTAACAAAACAAGCAGGATTAACTCGAACATAATTAAAATATGGCGCTTTAGTTTAAAAACGTGTTGAATTGATATCAGCGCTTATCAGTAATGCTGAAGGCCGTTGCTCGTCAGCATAGCTATCTTAAAATCTCTGCCAAGCTCTCTTAGCGCAGCAAGAAGTGCTGTGTGCTCGCGGCCACTTGCCGAAATTAAGGAAATGTAGAGCTCGCCTTCAGGAATTGCCTTCTTTACCTCTTCTTTCAGCGTTTCAAAGCCGCTTCTTGGATTTATAATAAGCCATTTGCAAGGCTTTTGCAGCTTGAAGTTCTGCTTTGTGAAATCGCTGCCTATGAGCAGCACGTCATCCCAATCCTGGCCCTGAATAATTCTGGCTACATGCCCCCATGTGCCCCTGCCCATGCCAAGCGTAGCAATGAAAATTTTTCCCATAATAAGCATTGCCAAAGAAATGCTTTAAAAGGTTCATGATATAAAAGCTTGCGAAGTTTAATGTTTTTTTCACACTTTCATTTCCTTTAGGCCACCTCTTAGCAAGGCCATCCTTGCATTATCATAAAGCTCGATAAATTTCTTGCCAACATCTGTGAGATAATAAAAGTCCTTATTTGTTGCCTTAAACTTTGCAACAAGGCCTGTGTTAATAAGCATGGTAAGTATTTCCTCAAGGTCGTGAGTTTCGATGAATGGAAAAACTGTCTGGAGCATTATAAGGTCCTTTGTGTTCTTAAGTGAGCGAAGTATCTGCACAAAAAGTGTTGAGTGGAGTATTGGAAAAAGCACGGGATACTTCTCAACATAATGCATTAGCTCCTTGTATGCATCTTCAAGTTTATCCTGCTCAGAATTGTTCTCAGCCATAAGGACCTAAATAAATATATCTTTTCTTATTAAAGTTTTTTGTGAACATAAGGGCCTTTGTTTTTATACCCAAATTTTTTTCTGTAATACTCTTTGACACCAAGCCCTGAAAGCACAACCATTTCCTTTTTATCAAATGTTTCTTTTGCGATGCGCTCTGCTTCGCGCAAGAGCGCTGCACCTAGGCCTTTGTGCTGGATTGCTTCTTCCTTGTGCTCACCTAATAGCAGGGGCTCGCCTACTACCCTAAGTTCTCTTATTATGGCGGCTTTATTTGATATTTCCTTCCTGAAAGATTGCTCTGGAATTCTAAGCCTGCAGTACGCAAACAGCAAAGAACGTTCGGGGTTTTCAAAGCTTAAGAATATCTCGGTGCCATGGCTTGCTCGATAATTATCTGAAAAAAGCTTTAATTCTGGCTCATATTCAATTCCTTCCTTGAATTTCCTCAGCGCTGCTTCTCTGCACCTTATGCAGTTGCATTTCCATCCTTTCCTTTGCATATATTCCTGCACAATCTGCCGCAGATTGCTCTTTTTAACACCAGCCTCTATTAGCTGCGAAGGTATATCGCGCTGTACGCGCATTATCCTTACCCATGGTGGAACAAGCTTTTTTACTTTTGCAATAAGCCTTGCGGCTTTCTCTGTGGAAAGTGGTTCATATTTGCTTTGAAGATAGAGCTCATAAAGCTTTGTTCCCTTTATAACAAGGCATGGATAAATCTTTAGGTTATCAGGCCTAAAATCCTCGGAAGAGAACATCTTCTTGAAAGATTTTAGGTCTAGGGTTTCGTTTGCATAAGGTAAGCCAGGCATGCAGTGGTAGCATACCTTTAGCCCGGAATCCTTCAGAAGCCTTGTAGCAAGCACGACATCTTTTACGGTATGACCACGCCTGATTTTTTTGTATACGGCATCGTTAAGGATTTGCACGCCAAGCTCGCACCTTGTCGCGCCGAACGAAAGCATCCTATTTACATGAATCTTTCTGCAATAATCAGGTCTTGTCTCAAAGGTTATGCCGGTAATCCTTCTTTGCGAGGTTTCAGCTTGAAGCTTTGCTTCTTCGAGATTCTTTGAATGCTTGCCAGTAACAGCATCGATTGCCTGCTTTACAAATTCTTTCTGATAGCTGAGCTCTGTTGAAAGAAAGGTGCCACCCATGATTATAATTTCAAGCTTGTTTGCTTTATGGCCTGTTTCAGTCAGCTGCCTTATGCGCTCAGATACCTGAGTTTTAGGGTCGAAGTTGGCTTGCAATGCGCGCATTGTTGCTGGCTCGCGGCCAGTGTAGCTTTTTGGTGTTGCAACATCAATTTGGCTGCTTGGGCAGTAAATGCAGTGACCTGGGCATCTGTGAGGCTTTGCCATTATTGCAACAACATTTATTCCTGAAAGAGACCTCACTGGTTTTTTTGGAAGCAAGGCCTTTATTTCAGGGCTTTTACCTAAAAATCGCATTATTGTCGGATTTGTTGGAATTTCTTTAAAGCCGTATTTTTCAGCAAGTTTTGCCTTTAAGGCATTAAGTTTCTTTGCATCTTTTACTTTGCCTAGCTTTATAAGCTGCAGCAATTCTTCAGAGTATTGCTTGAGGTCCATCTTTATCATGTCAAAAGAAATGAAAGGAATGCATTAAGAAGATAGCTTGGAAGCAGTGATAGGGAGAAAAATGGCATTGAATAAAATGCAGTGGTGTATTTTGACTTAAGCGAGGGATATATCTTCATGCTTGCAGGAAGCTCTGCAAACTGCCTTTCAAAAAGTTCGGACCTAACATAAAATGAAAACTTTTTGTAACCCGGGGTAAAGGCATTTACAGGAAGTTTTATTATCTTTGTTTCTTTTGGGCCAAGCAAAATGCTGCGTGCACCAAACCATGTTTCTGGCAATGAGCTTTCAATCCTTAACTTGTGCTCAGCCCAGCTATCATTGACAAGGCTCAGCTCAAATTCTGCAATAGAACCAACATTGCAATCGCCATAGCTATTTGTAATGCCTGCCCTAACAAGGTCATCTCGGATGTAAATGGTGAGGTTGTAGCTTTCTTCAACACCCGTTCTATTGTCCTTTAGTGTTATCTTTATATTTTGAAGCGCTGTTGTCTCGCTTGCTGGAACTGTGAGGTAAAGGTTTATTGTTTTGTCAAGAACCTGGGAACTATAAGGCCAAGATGTTGAAACACTTATTGAGTCCCATATCTGAGAATCGCTCTTTCTGTCAAAAACGAATTTAACTGTCTCGCCAGGCTGGACATATTTCAGCGAAAAACGCCCATCCTTTTCAATGTTTGCTTCAAATGGCAAAAATATGTATAGATTTGCGCTTGCGCTGCTAAGCAAACAAAAAAACAAACATGCAAAAATAAACCTTTTTAACATGTAAATCCCATAATACATAGGAAGCAAAGAAAAAAATATTTAATGGTGGTTGGTTTTGCGGATACTTGCGCTTAGCGACATACATCAAAAGACCGAAATACTCAAAGCGCTTCTTGAAAAGGTTGATAAGAGTTCAATAGAGCTTATTCTAGTTGCAGGCGATATCACAAATTATGGCGATGCGACAGATGCATCAAGAGCAATTGAAATGCTCAGTTTTGCAAAAGTGCTCGCTGTTCCTGGCAATCTTGACACAAAAGATGTTGTGGCATATCTGAAGAAAGAAAACAAGTTGCTGCATAGAAAATGCATTGAGTTTAAGGGCATTACATTCTGTGGTTTTGGCGGTGGCCTCATCGGCTCTGTTGGAGAATGCCTTTACTCCGAGCTTGAAATAGAAGAGCATTTGAGAAAGATTATAAGGCCTAATTGCGTCTTGGTTACACATTTGCCGCCAAAAGATACAAAGCTTGACCTTTCAGAGGGCGAGCACATAGGAAGCAATGCCGTGAGAAAAATAATTTTGGAAAAAAAGCCATTGCTTAGCATATGCGGGCATGCGCACGGCGCATATGGAAAAATCGCTCTTGGCAGCACAACGTGCATCAATGTAGCAGCGGTTAAAGAAGGGCGAGCGGCAATCATTGAAATAAAAGACGGCAAAGTTACAACTCAGAGGCTTTCAGCATGAACGAAGGCAATATTAGGTTTGAGATGGTAAAGGCAAGGCACATGAAGCGATTCAAGTGTGCGGTTGAAAAAGGTGAAGTAGACAAAGCGATTGTTTTGCTCTGCAAGTACATAAATAAAACAAGCAATTTCTTCACATCCTCAAGCTGCAGCGGAAGAATCCTACTTCTCGGGATAAAAGGCAAGGGGAAAAATCAGGCCTATTTCCACAGAAAGTGGCACAGCAAAGTGCGCTTTCAAGATGTTTGGAAAGCAATGCATGAAAAAACATCTGGCGAGCTATGGTTCAAAATGGAGTCATTTATAATACATATAGGTGCGCGCACAATAAAGGATGCTGAGAAAATGCTTGCAATAAAAAACATGGCTGGAATAAAGCGCGGTGGTCTTATTGTTCTGAAGCCAGGAAAATTCATGCTTGAGCTCATAGGTACGGAGGATATTGCAATGCCTGTGAAATATGATGACAGGGTGCTTGTGAACGAAGAATTTATGCGCGAAGCTGTTAAGGCTGCAAACAAGAAGATGGGTGAAAATCAAAAAAGGCTTAAGATGTTTGAAAAAATTGTGAGGACTGAGCTAAAATGGTGAGGGCATTTATCGCAATAAACATCCCTGAGCAGCTAAAGGAAAAAATATGGAAAAACTTTTCCGAGAAGATTTCAAGCAGAGAGATTAAACTTGTTGAGAAGGAAAATCTGCACCTAACGCTTCTCTTTCTTGGGGAGATTCCAGAAAATTACCTTGAGGAGATCAAGAAAAGGTTAGCGCCGATTTCCGAATCGAAAAGATTTGAAGTTAAACTTTGCGGCATTGGCTGCTTTGCTCCGAGAGTTCTATGGCTTGGGTTTTCACAAGGTGAAGAAAAAATCAAAGAGCTCCATGATAAGGTGTGCAAGTGTATTGGGCTTAAAGATGAGAAGTTCTCTGCGCATCTTACAATCGCAAGAAACAAAAGAATGCCCGCCAGAAATTTTTACAATCTTGTTGAACGTCTGAAGAAAGAAACCTTCTGTGAATCTTTTTCAGTTACGAGCGTTGACATCATGCAGTCAACGCTAACAAGTTCTGGGCCTATATACAAAAAAATAGCGGAGATAAAGCTCAGCGCTTGAGAACTTTATCAAGAACAACTTTTGGTTCATAGTAGTACTGCTGTATCATATCCTGAACCTGGTCCCACTGCGTTATCTTCTTTTCAAGCATCCATTCAAGTATGCGCTGCCTTATCTCTATCTCTTGCATTATTTCATTTTTTGTAAGCCCTGTTGCCTCTGCAAATTTGTCCAAAATCCTTGCCGGAACATCTGTTTTTTCAACAACATCCTTACGTTTGTTCCATTCGTAGATATTGCTTAGAAGTATTTTATCTTCCATATGTTCAATTTCAGCTACCTCGCGGACACGCCTTATGATACCATGCTGCCTAGTATAAACCTTAAACATTATCACCACAAGATCTAGGAGCGGAATCATGTTTATCGGAACATTCATTGGCGTTGATTTTAGCCTTAATACCATTTCACGTGCAGTGTTTGAATGCAATGTTCCCAAAAGGCCTTTATGGCCAGTATCCATCGCAACAAACATTGTTTGGGCTTCCTCACCACGAACCTCCCCAACGATAAGCCTGTCTGGGCGCATACGCAATGCATTCTTGAGCAAATCATTCATTGAAACCTCCTTAACGCTCATAATCCTTGGCCTCGACTCAAGCTGTATCCAGTTATCGCGATCGCCAAGGTCAAGCTCAAGCGTGTCCTCAATCGTTATTATGCGTTCCTCTGCCCTTATGAATGCGCAAAGCGCATTTAGCAAAGTTGTTTTTCCAGATGTCGCACCGCCGCTGACAAGGAGGTTTGTAGGATTAAGGCGCAAACCTTCAACCGCTAGCCAGAGAAAAGCAGCAAGCTCTGCACTCAATGTTCTGTTTTCAATAAGCTGGATTATTGAAATTGGGTTCCTGTTGAACTTTCTTATGGTAAGTGTATAGCCGAAAGGCGTCACACTTTTGAATGTTGCATTTACCCTTGAGCCGCCGGGAAGCCTTGCGTCCAATAGCGGGTTTTCCTCATCAAATGGCTTGCCAACCGTGCCAGCGATTCTAGTTATAAGCCTGTAAATGGTGTTTTCGTTTTCAATTACGATATTTGTCCTGCACACACCATATTTCTTGTGAAAAACAAATATTGGCTTCCCATTACCATTTATCATTATTTCTTCGAGATTGTCGTCGTTTATAAATGGGGTTAAAAGGCCATAACCAATAGAATCTGCAAGAATGCTAGAGGCAATTGCCTCTTTGTTTTCCATCTCGGGGAAATATTCAGCAAACAGCTTGATGAAAGAATTCAAAATGCTTTTGTATGTTTCATCAGACGGCAACTTTGTAAGAAGTTGGTTTATCTCAATAGTCTGCACAATCTCGCTATTGAATTTCTCTGCAAATGCCTCTGCTTGTTCGATTGGCATAACTGTCTTCATTTCGTCAATTGCATATGACCTCTTTATCGCGCTTGAAAGAAACTCAATAAATTGCACCTGCTCCTTTGTGAATTTCTCCTGATTCACAAAATAGAGCTTGTGCGGAAAGCCATCGTATATCTGCACGTTGTCGTAAGAATCGAGCAGTTGGCCTTTATGAAACAACTTTTCCGGGATAATGCTCACCAACAAAACACAATACAAATTATATTAAAAGGTTTTCAATATTAAAAAGGTTACTGTGGTGCCCATTGACTAAAAAAGCTATGCATGCATCTCAAAACTTAGGCCAAAAAAAGGCTAACGAAGTGCAAACAAAAAAGGCTTCACAAAAAAGCGATTTTACTGCCAAATTGCTTGAAAAAATTCTGAAAAGGATAACGCCAAGCGAAGAGGAAAAGAAAAAGGAGCTAGCGGTTGTAAAAGGCATAATTAAGCGTATTTCTTCGATTAAAGGAAAACATATCAAAGCAATGCTTTGCGGTTCACTTGCAAGAGACACGCACTTGCGCGGCGAGCAAGATTTTGACATTTTTGTGCTTTTTGATAAGGAACTGCCAAGGGATGAGTTTGAGCAGCTTGGTCTAAAGATTGGCATAGAAGCCCTTAAAGGTTACGAGCACTGGCTTGAATACAGCGAGCACCCATATGTCAAGGGTATTGTAGATGGCTATGAAGTCGAAATAGTGCCATGCTACAAGGTGAGCAAGGCATGCCTTTTGAAAAGCTCTGTTGACAGGTCGCCTTTTCATGCAAGATTCATCCAGAAAAATATCAGGCCTGAGCAGAAGAAAGAGGTAAGATTGCTCAAGGCATTCATGAAAGGCATAGGCTGCTATGGTGCTGACATTGCAAGCGAGGGCTTTTCAGGATATCTTGCTGAACTTCTTATATTGAAGTATGGCACCTTCTTAGACTGTGTAAATGCTGCATCACAATGGACACCTGGATTAAAGATCGCGCTCAATGAGGGGCATCTGAAAAAATGTAAGGTCACTAGCACGCTTGTATTTCCAGATCCGACAGATCCGAAACGCAACGTTGCATCTGCTGTTAGCCTTGAGCAGTTTTCAAGGTTTGTATTTGCATGCAAGAAATTCTTGGAAAGGCCATCTGAAAAATTCTTCTTAGTGGCAAAACAAAAGATTCCAACACAAATTTCTTTGCTGCTAAAAGAACGGCATGTGATTGCAGTTTGTTTGAGGTTTGAGCGCGATGAAGCCAAAGACACTGTGCTTGGACAGATGAAGCGCCTAAAAAATCTTATTTCACAAGAACTTGAGAAAAACGAGTTTAAAGTGTTTGCATCTAGCATTGCGAATACTGACAAAGATGTTTATTGCTTCCTTGAGCTGGAGAGAAACTCTTTGGGTAAGCTTGCAAAGGTTATTGGGCCACCTGTCTTTGATGAAAAAAATGTAAAGGCCTTTTTAAAAAAGCATAAAAGGGTTGTTTCTGGGCCAAGGATTGAAAATGATAGAATCGTTGTTGTTGAAAAAAGGAAGAAGCTCTATGCAAGAGAGTTTGTAAATGACCTTATTTTGTTTCTCTCAAAGCAAGGCAAGGAACCAATAAAATCAATGCTAAAAAAGGCGGTTATTCTGGAAAACAGGGGGCTTGTTAAAAGATGCAAAAAACCAGAATTTGCACATGAGCTTGCAAGATTTTTGATTGGGCGTGAAAGGTTTTTATGATTTTATTTTCAGCCAGCTTATGAATGACCCCGGGGGGACTTGAACCCCCAACCTGCCGGTTTCTGCGAGATTAAACCTCTTCAAAGCATTTTTAAATAAAAGCTCACCGAAGCCGGCTGCTCTTTCCAATTAAGCTACGGGGCCTTAGGGCTTTTGCTCAATATTTAAAAATATACTGCTAAAAGAATTATTAATTGCTGCTATTTATGGTGTTGATATGAAAAGATGCACAACATGCAATATGCCGGTAACCAAGGATTATGTTGAGTTTAAATGCCCAAACTGCCTTAAGGCAACAATAATAAGATGCGATAGGTGCAGGAAGACCTCAAAGCAATACAAATGCGATGCATGCGGTTTTGTTGGGCCTTAAAAAAATTATTTTTAGCTTTTGGTGACTTCAATGGCTGAAAACATAGCAATATTTCGCATAATGCCTGACGAGCCAGGCGCAGAGGCTAAGATAAAGAAGGCTCTTTCAAATATAAAGGATGCTGCGCTTAAGGATGTTAAGGTTGAGCCATTTGCATTTGGCCTAAATGCCATAATTGCTGCTTTTGTACTTGAGGAGCGCGAAGGCGCTATCGAAGCGCTCGAGCAGAGCTTGAAGAAAATATCAAAAGTAAGCGATGTGCGCTTGGAGCACGTAAGCAGGATTTAGGCCGTATTTGTGAAAAGCAAAAATGCTTGCATTTTTTTCCAATAAGCTTGCGTTTTTTAACATTACCCATCTTAATGTTTTTTTATGTTCAAGCGCATTCTTCTTGAAAACTGGCGCTCGCATCTGCATACCGAGCTCGAGTTTGATAGAGGCAGCAATGTTCTTATCGGGCGCATGGGCGCAGGTAAGAGCAGCGTGCTTAATGCAATGTGCTTCGCTCTTTTTGGCACTTTCCCTGAGCTTCATCGCAAAGAAACCACACTTGAAAATGTCATAATGGATAGGCCTTTGCACAAGGACTATGCAAGGGTTGAGCTGGAGTTTTCATGCGAAGGGAAAAACTATAAGGTTGAAAGAATTGTTTATAGCGGAAGCAAAACAAATGAGGCAAAGCTTTACAGGGATGGGCAAATTATTGCTGGGCCAAAGGTAAGCGATGTAAACGAGGCTATTGAAAAAATCATAGAGATAAATTACGAGCTCTTCAGCAGAGCGATGTATGCTGAGCAAAATCAGATTGACTATATATTGAGGCTCACGCCAAATGAAAGAAAGCTCAGGTTCGATCAGCTTCTTGATTTAGAAAAATATGAAAAGGTAAGAAAGAATGCAGTCACCTTGAGGAATAACCTCAAAGCTCTTATCGATGAGCGCAAGCTAAGCCTCAATGAGCAAAAAGGTCTTGTGAATGAGGCCGAGCTTGCCGAGCTAAAAAAGCAGATCGATGAGATAGACAAGAGCATAGAAACAAAAAATCGCCAGCTTAAAAAAATTGCTGAAGAGCTTGAAGCTGCAAAAGCAAGGATGAATGAGATGCTTGCAAAGCAGCAAAAATACAATGAGCTCAAGGAAAAAATTGCGCGTGAAAAAGGAAGCATTGCAATGCTAGAGCAAAGGATTGCGCGCGCAAGCATGGCTCTGAATAAAAAGATAAAGGTTGAGGAGAAAGCAAATGCAAGCAATAAATTGAAAGCGCTTGAGGCAGAACTCGATGAACTCTCAAAGCAGCAGGAAGAGCTTAATGAGATAAGGGCTTGCTTAAGGGAGAGCAAAGGAAAAATTCAAAATGCGTGCGAAGAGAAAAATAGGCTTCTGGCATCGCTTCCAAAAGGGCTTGATGATGTGGAAAAGATTGATAAAAAGGTTGGTGAAATAGAAAAGGCTATTGCCGAAACAAAGAAAGAAATTGACAGTTCTGATAAAAATTACAAGCTTTACCAGCAGGAGCTGGCAAAGTTGAGAGAAAAGGTGGAAATTGAAAAAGGCAGGATTAAAGAAAATGAGGAAAAGATTGAAGAACTGAAAAAGGCAAAGGCCTCTTGCCCAACGTGTGGTCAGGCGCTAACAGCAGAGCACAAGAAAAAGCTTCTTCAGGAGTTCAATGGTGCAATTGCAAATTCAAGAGCAAATATTAAAGTCATGGAAGAAAGCGAAGAAGCTATTGCCAAAAATATTGAAGATTTGGAAAAAAAGAAGGCTGCACTTTTGCAGAAACAAAATGAGCTTGTTGAGATAAAGGCTCTTGTTCATAGCTCTCGCGAAAAACTCTTGCGCATAAAGGACATCGAGCAAAAAGTTGCTGAACTTGAAAGGTCTATTGCTGAACTTGAGAAAAAAGAAAAGGGCCTTGCAAATGTTAAAGAACATCTGGAGAAAAAAAGAGCTGAGCTAGAAAATATAAAATTGGAGATTGAAGCCATTGCTGATGCTGAAAATCTGCAGCAGAGCATGGCTGCGCTTGTGCAGCATGAAAAGGCCCTTGCAGAACTTGGATTTGATGAAAAAAACGCCCTTGAAATAAAAGCTGAATTTGAGAGAAAAAATGCAGAAAAAAAGGCTTTTGAGGCTGCAATTGAAAGCGATAAAAATCTTGCAAGGGAGAAGAGGCTTAGGCTGGAAGAAATCGAAAGAAGAAAGGAACTTATTGAAAGGCTTGAGAAAAAAATAGAACAACTTGAAAAGATTGTGGAAAAACTCGGTTTGTTCATAAATTCTCTCAAAGCAACACAATCTGAGCTAAGGGAAGCGCTGATAGATACGATAAACAATGCAATGAACCAACTTTGGGGAGCTGTTTATCCTTATGGTGACTATTCTGGCTTAAAGCTTTCGGCAGGCGAAACATATGAGCTCATGGTAAAAGCTGGGGACAAATGGCTTATTGCACAAGGCACGCTTAGCGGCGGCGAACACAGCATTGCTGCTCTTGTGCTTCGCATCTCATTATCCTTTGTGCTTGCGAGAAATCTGAGCACATTGATACTAGATGAGCCAACACACAATCTGGACGAGCGAACTGTAAGCGTGCTAAGCAACATGGTAAAAGAAACCCTGCCAAAGTTCGTAGAGCAAATATTTTTGATAACCCATGACAAAGAAATGGAAAAAGCAGCAAGTGCAACACTATATTTGCTTAGCAAAGATAAAGAAGAAAATGGAATAACAAAGGTTGAGCTTCTTTCTGTGCGCGACTAATTTCGATTTTGCTTCAAAAGGCGTGCAATGTAGCTTGCAGTCAGGTTTATCTCAAGCTTTGTGAGCTGAACCTTAAGGCTTCTCAAGAATTCTTTATTTTTTGCAAAGTCGGTAGAAAATTTGTCCGGGTATAACGCAAGTATTTGCTTAGCCCTAGTCTTTATAATCCTAGGTATGGCCTTTCCCATAACATCACCCAATTTCAACCCTTTCTGTAGAACCGTCTGCATATGTCCTGATAACTGCAATTGGCAGAACCTTCTGCTCAAATTCCCTTTTTGCCACCATATATGGTGTTTCTTCCTTCGATGGTTTTACTAGTGGCGGAGCACCGAGTGCTAATTGAAGTGCTCTTGCACCAATAATTCTTGCAATTTCAAACCTTGTCAAACGTTTCATTATGACACCGCAAAAGCAGATAATAAGGAGAATTGTGTGGAAAGGATTAAAAAATTATATTTTGGCTACTGTTTAAAGCAAAGCTTCTGTTTCTTCGTCTCTCTTGGTTTTTTTCTGCTCAAATTGAAGTGCTGCCTCTTCAAGGGTTATCTCATGGCTTGAAGGCATCGATTTGCGCTTTCTAACGCTAAAAAACAGTGGATAGCCCACAGCTTCGCCAATTATGAGTGCTTCGCCAATCTGAAGTGAAGTGATGAGCTCTAGGCTTTTCTGGTCTATTGCTTCAGTAGATTCTGCGATGTGCTTAAGGTCATATGGATTCATTAAACGCAAAATTATTTTGCTATTGCACTGGGACAATGTAGTTGTATCGAGCTGAACAGGCCTCTGAGATATGAGGCAAAGCGACGCGCCAAACTTTCTGCCTTCGCGTGCAATTGTCCTTATTATGCTTCGGGATATTGCCTCTTCCTCACTGACTTTTTCAGGGCAGAACTGATGGCTCTCTTCAATTATCAAGAGAAAAGGGGCTATATTCTGCTTGCGCCTCTCGCTGAAAAGCTCCTGAGAAAAATGGCTTACAATTATCTGCTTTTTTTTCACATCAATGATATCGGAAAGGTCTATCACTGTTAGCCTGCCTGGCACAGCCAAATCACGCATGCTCGGCGAATCGAATTTTGAAAAAAGGTGCATCGATTCAAGCTCTGAAATCCAAGCAAGGAGTGATGATTTTGTGTTTTGGTTCATTTCATCGTCATCTGAAATGGCTTTGCTTAATTCAGCTAAATCAAAAGGGCCTTCGCCGGCCTTCATGTTTTGCTTCATTTTCTCGAGGATCCTTTTTAGGTCTCTGAGCTGCACAGCGCTTAGCCCGGGAATTATGCCTGCAAGCATTCTTGCACTGAGGTTTGGAACGCCAATCCTTATGTTGCTTCCTTTTACAAGAAATGTTTTATCACTATAGTCTACATAACCTGGTTTTGCTGGCTCAGCAAAGTTTACATATTCGCCATGCGGATCAAAAACGATGCATGCAATTCTGCCTTGCTCCTTTTTTCTATCAAGCAGCTCTTCAATTATAACTGATGCACAGTAAGATTTGCCTGCACCACTTATGCTCAATATTGCAAGATGCTTTTTCAGCAGCTTTGTCATGTTTAGCTTCACATCAAGGCCATGGGCTTCTATAGCCCCAAGGTGAAGGCCTTGCTCATCAAAGCAGTAGAATCTTTTGACAAGTTCTGGGCTTGCAATTTTAACCCTGCTTCCTGGTGAAGGCGGAACATCAGGCCTTTTTATCTTGCCACTTGAAAAGATGCCAAGCGGTTTTGTGTTTGCAACTGTGTATTCCCACTCGGAAGTTGGAAACTGTTCGAAAATTGCTTTGCCCCTTGCCTCAAACTCCTTTACAGAATCTGCCCTCTCGAAATACTTGTTTGTTTTGAATACATTTGTTACAAGCGCTAACATAACCCCCTCAGGATGTTCTATTTCAACAAATTGGCTCCTGCGCACAATACCAGCAGTAAGCACAAAATCAACGCTTGACGGATTTGGTGACTGCTGGGTGGAAATAACAGTGCCTATATAACCCTCATTTTTTTCAGCCATCACATCACCTGTTAGAAAAAATAAATTTGAGCAACCTTTTGCTCATAGGAAAATGCAAAGAAAAATGCAAAACATGATTCACCTCTATTGCCATTGCGCTTAAAAAGGCCTCCTATTTCTTCTAAGAAACTTTGAATGCATCTGAAGCTTGCAATATATCTTATCCATAACAGCATTTATTTCTTCAGGGGTTAGCCTTGCGCGAAGGTCTGCCTCAACAAGCACCGCAGGATAAGAATACTCTCGATGTCCTGAACTTAATGAATATGTTATAGATGCAGCTTTCTCAATCTCAGCTAATGCATTATCACAGCCGCTAGAGCCAGAAAGAAGTTCTATTCGCAACGGCAGATCATAATCGCTTGCCCTGAGATAAAATGCAAAAATCTTTTTTGCATATTGCTTTTTGAAATCCTTAAGAACTGGGTGCTCCTCAGGGTTTTTTGAATAGTGAAAAGCAAATGAGCGTTGGCCCTCTTTTAGAACATAGCTCAAGAGAATCGCGTCATTGCAAAGGCCATCTCCATTATTATCAAGTCCTAAAATCTCTTGAAACCTCGTGCCTCTTGAGTCTTCAACGCAAGCCAAAAGCAAGCATTTGTTATCCTCGGCCTTTTTGTAAAGCGATTCGAATGCGTCAATAACTTCTTTATATAGCGGTTTTATGACAGAGTTTTTTCTTGGTTTGTCTGCGTGCTGCGGGATTATAGAACCATCGAGAAAGCAAACATCTGGCTTAAATCTTTCTATTGTTTCTGATGCAAGCGTTACCTCTTTAAGAAGGCGCTGAAGACTTTTGTTTGTAGATATGTCTTCATTTTGTAAGGCCTTTGAGTTTATTATTGGCTCGGGCATTGAGATTGTTTCGGGAAAATAATATGCGCGCTCAAGCATGCTGTTTTTATATTTGAAGATCGTGGCAACTGCACGGATTAGAACAATCTCTGCTGAAACAAGGCTTGCATTAACGAATCCAGAATCTATGCCTGCAATTTTCCCATTTAGTTCAAGTTTTTTTACAGGTAGAAAAAGTGAATCTTCTAGAGCATCGCGAGCCTGAAGGTTATTTGGTAAATGCAGTAGTTTTGAAGCAAGCGCCTTTCTGCGAAGCTCGGATTGCTTTATGACATTTATCACTTCATTTATCTTGTCGGCAAAAGATTGCATATCTGACTTTGCGCTGAAACTTTTTTAAATGGTTTATGGGTTTGTTTCCGATAAATGTGAAAAAAGTAAGGCATTAGGAAGGATTATCTTGTTTTGGAAAATGCATCAGCCCCTTGTGATTTCAATCACAACCCTGTCGTTTACCTTACCCTTGTTTTCTATTATTAGGCTGTGTGTGCCGGGGCCTAGGTGCAAATCGCTATTAATATCTATTGAAGAGTGAGAGTAATCAAGGCCTGTTTGCACCTTATATGCGCTCTTTGGCGCATAACCAAATACAGGGGAAACCCTTTTTAGAAACTCGTTGTTTCGAATTGCAACCCTGTTTTTTTCGATATCATTGTGCGTTGCAGGGCTGAAAACAAAAAAGAACTCTTCAGCATAGCCTGGACGCCAAGAGTGCTTAGCATAGAGGTTGAATGTAGTTGCAACAACATTTGTTATGTTTATCTCGTTGCAAGCGCCTGTTGAAACTATCGCAAATAGAGAATTTGTACCTTCAAATGCCGCATAATCAATATTTGGGCCTGCTGTTATTGTCTGTGTTGTAACGCTGTTCACCTGGGTGCCATTTATAAAGCTAGGTATGTAAAGCGAATAAGTTCTATAATTGCCATCAAGATTAACGCCAACAGAGAACGTATGCGAGCCAGCGCGCAATGCAGCGTAGCATGTTTTCTGAGATTCTTGGTTACCAGCGCGGTCAACAGAATAGTAATCGATTTGATGGTTGCCATCATCAGCAATCGCAACGCTTGTGCCTTTTTGCCAAGAGCCAGAATCAACGCGATAGTATGTTGTCTGGCAGCCTGATTTTGTATCCAAGCAGGTGAGCGTTACAGTAAAGCTGCTTGACTGCCAACCGCTAGGTGCATTATCAGTGGTTGTTGGCTTGTTGTTGTCAACCATAAAGCTTGAGTCGCTTGAATCTATAGCATTTAGGTCGCTGTCATCATGTATGTTTAGGTCAATGTAATAATTTCCATCAATGACAGACGCAGTGTTCCACGTATAAGTGCAGTAAGTGAAATCTTGGAAATTGGTATCATCGCACTTGAAGATAGCGCTGTTGAAAAGATTGCCATCATTGACTATTGAATTGCTGAAGCCATATCTTGTCGAGGAATAAAAGATATCTATCCAAAGATTTCCATTTGCGTTGCTTGCAATATCAGGATCTCTTACGTAAAAGCCGATTGTGTACTCTGAACGCAAATATTCGCCGCCATTTGGAACGCTAAGCTGCACCGATGGCGCAGCACCATATGCGCCTATGAAAATTGCTGAGAAAAAGGCAAGAAGAAAGCAATGCTCTTTTGTATGCAAGTTTTTTGGCATTCAATCAACCACTATTTATTTGTTATATTTTAATAATCATCTTCTCGAATAAAAAGGTTACTTTCGAGCAATTGCTTATTTATTAGAATGTGCAAATCAAGGATTTTAAACACTTGCAAACTATCAGCTATTATGGAGTTTTTTGAGCATCCACTCATAAAGAAACAAACAATCGAAAAGCGCGCATACCAAGAGCGCCTGGTAAAAAGTGTTCTTGAAAAGGGGAATACCCTTATAGTTGCGCCAACTGCCATAGGCAAAACAGTAATTGCTGCGCTGCTTGCAGCGCATTTTATCGAGAAAGGAAAAAACGTGCTTATGCTTGCGCCTACAAAGCCATTGGCAATGCAGCACAGCAAGACATTCAAAAAATTGCTTAATGTTCCAAAAGGTGAAATAGCGCTGATAACAGGGAGCACGCCTGCAAAGCAGCGCGCCCGCATCTACCTTGATGCAAAGGTTGTTTGTGCCACACCGCAATGCGTCAAGAACGATATAAAGCAGCAGATAATAAGCCTTGATAAATTTGGTCTATGCATCTTTGATGAGGCTCACCGCGCTGTTGGAAATTATGCGTATGTTTTCATAGGAAAAGAATATATCAGAAATGCCAAAGGCATCGCGCTTGGACTAACAGCTTCGCCAGGGCATGAGCGCGAGCACATTGAAGAGGTTTGCAGAAATCTGAACATAAAGAACATTGAGATTGTCAGAGAAAGCGATGATGATGTAAAACCCTACATACCTGAATTAAAGCTCGAATGGGTACGCGTATCATTGCCTGAAGAATTCACAAGGATACAGCAGCTTCTGCGCAGTTATATAAGGGACCTCGCGGAACAACTTATCAAAAGCAATGTACACCTGAAGAAAAATGAATTCTTTAACAGGGCACGCCTTCTTGAGCTGCAAAAGCGCATTAGTTCCCAGGTCGCAAGATATGGGCATCAAAGGCCTGTTCTATATGGGCTTGCGTCAAAAATTGCAAGCGTTATAAAGGCAAACCATGCATTGCTGCTTATAGAAACCCAAGGCGCAAAGGCTCTCTGGAATTACCTTGAGCGCCTCTATGAAAAGAAAGGTACGCAGCGAGCAGCATCAATGATGTTCAACGATGAGAGAATCAAAAATGTTGCAAAGCTTACGAAGGAGCTTGTCGAGAAAAATGTGCAGCATCCAAAGATGCAAAAGCTCTTTGAAATTGTGGCTGAGCAGCTTGCATCAAATCCTGAAAGCAGGATAATTGTTTTCAACCATTATCGCGATTCTGTTTCTGAGCTAACGCGAGCCCTAAATTCAATCGATGGTGTGCGCGCAAAAGAATTCATAGGGCAAGCAAAAAGGACAACAAATGGAATGAGCCAAAAGGAGCAAGCCCAGGTAATAGAAGATTTTGAATCAGGTAAACTAAATGTTCTTGTTGCTACAAGCGTTGCTGAGGAAGGCCTTAATATTCCAGCATGCGATCTAGTTGTTTTCTTTGAGCCTGTGCCAAGCGAAATAAGGCACATACAGCGCCGCGGCAGAACAGCACGTTTAAGGAGCGGCCGTGTGATAATACTCATTACAAAAGATACGAAAGATGAGGCCTCATATTGGACCGCAAGGCGTAAGGAAAAAGAAATGATTTCACAGCTTATGCAGTTAAAAAGAGAAAAAAGCCTTTTGAAGCAGAAAAAACTTACAGATTATCTCAGCGAAGGTGAGCCTTAAATGAGTGAAAAGCAAGAAACCTTAACAAGGTATATTAAATGTGAAAAACCAATAATCTTTGCGGATTATAGAGAACTTGGATGCAACGTTACTGAGCTCTTGCGCAGGAAAGGTGCTGAGGTAAGGGAAACAAAACTCGAGGTTGGCGATTACCTAATATCTGGAAAAGTTGTAATTGAAAGAAAAACAGCTACGGATTTTCTTAATAGCCTCGTCGATGGTCGCCTCTTCGAACAGCTTAGAAATATGCTTAGCTATGAAAAGCCTCTTTTGCTTATCGAAGGTACTCCAAGAGAACTTTTTGTGATTCGGAACATAAATAGCAATGCATTGATTGGTGCCCTTGCTTCAATCACTCTTGACTTAGGAATTCCAATTTTATTTTCTGATAGTGATGCACAGACTGCAGATATTTTATACATAATTGCAAAAAGAATTCAGATACCAAATGGCAAGGAAGTGGCGTTGCACAAGAAGCGCAGGCTTGCTTTGCATGAGCAGCAGCAGTTCATCGTTGAATCTTTGCCCTATGTAGGCCCTAAGCTTGCAAAGGCCTTATTGAAAAGATTTGGCACTGTAAAAACCGTTTTTAACGCATCGAGAAAAGAGCTTGAGGAAATAGAAAAGATTGGACCTAAAAAAGCGAAAAAAATAATAGAGGTTTTGGAGGCAAAATATAATAGAGAAGGCGCCAAAGGCAAGCAATGAATTAAGGCGCAGCAGGAGTGCAATAATTCGCATGCGGCTGTAGTCTAACGGCAGGATACCAGCTTCCCAAGCTGGTTGTCCGGGTTCAAATCCCGGCAGCCGCAATGCAAAAACATTTTCTTGAGGTTTCTTTGTGACGGAAAAAATGGAAAACAAAGGCGTGAAAGAGAAGGATGAAGAGCTGGAATATTTTGACTCAATGGGGTTTTTCAAAGGCACTGCAAAGAGGGAACATATACATAACATAGGCCTCTGGCACAAGGGCGTGCATGTTTGGTTGTTCAACAGCAAAGGCCAACTGTTTCTGAAAAAGAGAGCAAAATATAAGAAGCTGCACCCAATGCATTGGGAAGATGTTGGGGAGCACCTAAAGCCAAATGAAGATTTTGAAAAGGCAGCAATGCGAGGCCTCAAAGAAGAGCTTGGCATTGATGAAAAGAAGATAAAAAGGTTATACAAAGTTTATTGGACAAAGATGCGATTTGGAAATGACCATGAGCTCATTGAGCTATGGTTTTGCATCTACGATGGACCTATTAAAGAGAATGAAGAGAGCTTCGGTGGCAGATTTTTTTCAATTGAAGAAATTAAAGCTATGATAAAAAATCGCGAGCCCTTTACGCCATGGTTTAAAGAACTTTTTTACTGGTGTATTAAAGAGGGAAAATGGCCAATGTAAAAAAATCTCGAAGAGCGGAGTTGCGCGGCATAGCGCTTGAAAGAATCTACAGGTTGTTTGAGCTTGCTGAGCAGAATTTCTCAGCGCACCCTGAAAGAAGCAAACGCTATGTCAAGCTTGCTCGAAAAATTGGAATGCGTTACAATGTGCGCATTCCTTTCGAGCTGAAGAAAAAATTCTGCAAGAAATGCGGGGCATTTTTGCTTGCGGGAAAAAATGCAAAGATAAGAATCTCAAAAAAAATACTCAAAGTTACCTGTATGGAGTGCGGCTTCACAAAAAAGCTGCTCATGGAACGAAAAGCTTTATAAAAAAGTCTGGCACAAGAGCTGCGACAATTATTCCAAAGAGAAGAAAAGGCGCAAATGGTGGCAGATTGCGATATACTGGCACCCTGGCAATACCCAGCTTCTTTAGCCTTTCTTTGTCTTTCTCTGTTATAATGCCCTTTAATGAAAGGCCTAACTTTTCCGCAGCACCTTTTTCAAGATATTCTTTTGCAACGATTTCATCTTCTTCAAGCGCATCAATGCTTACCCACTGCAAGAAAAAACAGCCTTGAATATATGTTCTAAGCGCAAGGAACATAAGGGAAAAGAACAGAGGAATGCAAAGCACTATTATCGCTAAAAGGCTCAAAGTACCAAAAAGTGAAAATACTGCAAGATAAACCAAAATTGCAACTCCGAGCGCCAATGTTTTTAAAAGATTTGAATCTATTTTAATCTTTGGCCTATTTTTCATCATAAAAAACTTAAAAAGCGTGATTGCAGATATGAGAAAGGCGCTTGAGAGTGAAGCAATCAAAAGTGCGCTCAACATAAATGGTTGCTGCCTATAAAATGGAAGGAGAAGTGCCATCGCAACAAGAAACTTTACATCACCGCCACCGAGCTTGCCTGTAAAGTAAAGCGCATATGTGAAAAGAAAAATAAAAAGGGGGATTGCAATAAGAAAAATGTTGTTGGTTGAAATCAGATCAACAAGCAGGAATATTGCTCCAAGCGCAATCATTGGATATGTGATGCTATTGTAGATGAGGCCTTTCTTTAGGTCAGTGTATGCAGCAATCGCTGCACCGATAAGCAGAATTGCAAGCCTTATTTCTTCAAGGAACATCTTATCGCCACAGCTTCTTTTTCTTTTTCACGGAAAATTTTTTCATGAGTTTTTCCATATCTATATCTTCTATTGAACCTTTCTTTGCAAATCTTTGCAATTTCCCGAACATACGCTCCATCTTTTTGTAGTTGCGAAGCAATTCCCGAACGCTTGCCTCAGTGCTTCCTGAGCCTTTTGCGATGCGCTTTATCCTGCTGCTGTCGATTTTATCTGGATGATTGCGCTCATATTTTGTCATTGAATCCATTATAATCTTGAACCGCTTGAGTTTTTCTGCAGTGATTTCGAGCTCCTCTTTTGGAATCGCAGCCTTCAGGCCCATCATTTCTGCAATTTTATCCAGAGGTCCGAAGCGCATCGTTGTCTCGAGCTGCTTATAAAAAACATTGAGATTAAATTTCCCTTCAAGCATATCTTCTGGACTTTCAATCTTTACCTCACTAGCTTTCTCGAGTAGGCCTTGTAGATCTGGGTACCCCATAATTTTTGCAAGATATCTTTGGGCATCAAATCTCTCAAGATCATCTATCTTCTCACCTGTGCCTATGAAATAAACAGGTGCGTGAGTCTCTGCACAGGCAGCGAGCGCACTGCCAGCTTTTGCTGAACTATCAGCTTTAGAGATTACTATGCCGTTAACGCCAACAGCATCATGAAATGCCTTTGCCTGTGTTTTTGCAAGCTGGCCTATGTCAGCACTAAGCACAAGCCATGTTTGGTCTGGATTAAGGACTTTTTTCACTTGTTTTATTTCCTCAATCAGCGCGCCGTCAAGCGCAGAGCGGCCTGCAGAGTCTACTATAATTAGGTCCTTTTTTCTGAACAATGCAATGCCATTAGAAACAATTTTTACAGGGTCTCGCTCATCCTGCAAGCCGAAAAATTCAACGCCAACTTTTTCAGAAAGCTGCTTAAGCTGCTCATAGCTTGCAGGCCTATGCACATCAGCGCATATCAGCGCAACGTTCAAGCCTCGCTTCTTGTAAAATCTTGCAATCTTCGCAGCTGTTGTTGTTTTCCCCTGTCCAAAAAGCCCAAGCAGGAGGATTGCTTTAGGCCTTTCAGGTGGCGTTGGCGCACCGCCTAAAAGCCTTGCAAGAAGTTCGTATGTGTTCTTTATTATGAATTCCTTTCTAGAGAGGCCTTCTGGTGGGCTCTTTTTTGACAATGCTCTGATTTCATTTGTGAGGTTGAATACAAGATTAACATCAACGTCCGCAGCTATCAAAGCCCGCTGTATTTCGCGGAGCGCATCTTCGAGCGTGCTATCATCAAGAAGCTTTGCCGCGCCTATCTTTTCAATGGCCTTTCGCAGGCTTTCGCCGAGCATAAAGAAAATAGATTGGCAAAATATTAAAAGATGGTTGCGATTGTGAAGAATTTTAAAAAACTTAATTAGCGCTTTTGAATGAAAATCAAATAATGCGTGAGATTATTTCCTCGAGATTAAATGGCGAAAGGTCTTCATAGCTTTGGCCTGTTCCCACAAAAAGAATTGGTTTTTTAAGCTCATAGAGAAGGCTTAGCATTGTGCCGCCTTTTGCATCTGTGTCAAGCTTTGTCATTACAAAAGCATCAATCCCTATGGCTTTATCAAAGGCCTTTGCCTGCTCTAAAAGAGTCTTGCCAGCAAAGGCTTCACCAACAAAAATTTTTATATCTGGTTTTACAACGCGCACAATTTTTTTCAGTTCTTCGATAAGGTTTCTATTTGTTTCTTGTCTGCCTGCCGTGTCTATCATGACAATATCGATTTTGTTGGCCTTTGCAGAGCTTATCGCATCAAATGCAACTGCAGCGGGGTCTGCGCCATAGCTATGCTTCACAACTTTTACACCAAGTTTTTTTGCATGTGCTTCAAGCTGCTCTATTGAAGCTGCTCTGAATGTGTCGCTCGCAGCAAAAATTGTTTTCAGGCCATCCTTAGCAAACATATGCGCAAGCTTTGCCATCGTTGTTGTTTTGCCTGCACCATTTGGACCTAAAAAAAGCATTTTGAAAGGCTTTTCAGATTTTTTAGCAATAGACAAAATATCCATGGTTTCTGTTTGCATGAGCTCTTTAAGAGTATCCCTTATTGTGCTTTTGACAAAATCAGAAATCTTCTCCTTTGGAATTGCGGTGCTCAAAAGCCTCTGCTTTATTTCCTGGCAGAATTTCTTTGCTGTGTCTTCATCAACATCTGCCTCGAGCAGGGCAAGCTCGAGCTCGCATATCGCTTCTTTTATGTCTGCTTCTCTAAGCCTTATCTCTTTTGAAAAAACCGCCTTTACCTTTGTAACAGTTTTAAGCTCTGGTGTCAAATCGCGCTTTTCAACGATTTGTTTGCTCTCTGGCGCTTTTCCAATTATGGTTTCTGCAAAAGAAGAAAGCTTTTTTCTTAGAAGCTCAAACATTTTGGCACCTGCGTTATGCAACGCCCGGTGTTTTCTCAGCATGCATTTTTTTCTGCGCTTCTGCGAGTATTTGCTCAATCTGCGCCAGCGATGCTAAAATCTGCTGCTTTCTTTGAAGAAGGGCTTTGAGGTTTGACTCAAGTTGGGCTTTTCTTTCCTCAAGCTTCTCAATTGCCTTTGTTATGGGCATTCTTTCGAAAACATTGTTACCAATCTCCATTTTCACAGCAGAATTGTCATTTATTTTTGCATAAGTGAAAACCCCTGCACCCAAGGGCACAAGGATGTTTGTTTGATTCTCTGAGGCCTTTATCTCACGCATCGCATCCTGTGAAGCTTGCGTTTCTGCTATCATGCTATTTAGCAGTTTTTCCTGCGAAAGCAATGATTCGAGCACATATTGGTTTTGTTGATACATTGCAAGCAGCTGCTCAAAAGAAACTGTTATCTGCTTTGGCGCAGCATCTTTTTTCTCAGAATTTTTTTCTCCTGGTTTCTTTGCCATAAGATCACTCCTTTATCCTGGTAATAGAATCAATTTGCACTAATCTCCTTTTAATTCCGTGCTCGGAGCCAAAAAGGCTTAGGAGCTTTTCTCTTGCGAAATTTTCAGTGCTTGCCTCAACAACTCTTGTAAAAGGCCTCCACTCGCCCTTTATTTTTATTTTACCCTTAAATTCAAATTTCATCTCTATCACCGAATCATACAAAAACATTCTGAATCCTTAGGAGCTCATAGGTTGTGGTCCTATTCCCTATAAGCATCGCTTCCGAGTTTGCAACAGCATCATTGCCAACAAACCTATCGCCGTAATTAAGTGTGCTTGCAACGCCATCTGTGCCAAAACATTTTTTTAGAACCTCAAATTCCTCTTTTGTAACATCTGGATTTACGATAAAGCCGTTATTTGTGGCAATCGTTGCAGAGCCGACGATATCAAGAGATGCAACTTTTGTCACAGTAAGTTTTATTTTCAGAAAGGATTCTATCTGTGAAAGTTGCTCTTTTGTGAGAACCCTGCTTGCAATTCCGCCTTTTTCATTAGCTCTTACGAGATTCCCAACTGCGGTTAGCCCCTTAACTCTTTTTACCTTCAACCCTGCCTTCTCAAGAGAGGCGAGCTCTGAGTCAAGCACAAACTCTGAGACAACAAATCTGTCCTTTAGGCCTGTGCATAACGCACCGATAAGGGAACTATCTGCAAGCTTTGTTTTCACAAATGTAACATCAAAAAGCCTTCTCAGCTTGTCCTCTTCCTTTTGCTGGATATTTGGTGGTATAAGTGCTATGTCTTCGGTGACAACCATAAAAACACCTACAAATGGACTTGCGTTTATTGTACCCTTGTCAATTTTCATATAAGAACCTATTTGTCAAGCTTTCTTTTTATTGCAGACTTTTCTGCAGCCTTTTCCATTTCCCTCTTTTCTTCAAGCTTCTTCTTCTCTTCGGCCTTTTCAGCAGCGATCTCTTCAGAAGTAAGCTCTTCTTTCTTCTCCGCCTCTTCTTTTGCTTTCTTAGGAGCCTTTTCCTTTGTCTCTTTCTTTTCCTCGCCTTTCTTTTCTTTTGCTTTTGGTTCTATTTTCTCATCAGGCATGTATGCTTTTACCTTATCTTCTTCTTTCACAACCTGAAGCTCAAGAACCCTTGGTATCTTTTTTATGCCTCTTGCAAATATTGTCTCATTTATTTTTTGCGAAATGAAAACATCGTCTTCCTTCACCTTGAATTTCTTTGCAAGGAATCTTCGCAATCGCAAAATTGCCCGCCTTGTTCTCTTTGGGGTGGGCTGGTTAAAAAGTTCTCTTAATGAAAAGGTAAGTTTTTCCGGCATATCAACCCTCCTTTTTCATCTTCTTGTATGCTTTGCCAAAGTCGCAAAGCTTCCAATGGCGCTTCTGCTTTGGGCTCCATATTCTTCTGTTTGCCTTTTGGAGAACCCAAACTGGGGCGCTCCCAATGCCTGATCTTATGCTTTTTCTTTTGCTGATTATAAATTCTTTAAACTCTGAATCTTTATTTGAGGACATAAAATCACTTTCTTACAATTTTTGTTTCCTTCTTTTCAGAAAGCTTCATAAGCAACTGCTTCACCTTAGCATCATCCAAAGGCAACGCAAGCTTGCCTGTCTGGGCAGCTGCAATTATCGCTTGCACTGATTTATAGTATAGCTCTGGATTTACAAGCCTTACATTCTTCAATCTTTCCCTTGCCTCTGATGTAAGCAATTTTCTTAAGAGAATATTTATCTGTCTTTCAGCTTCAATCTGCTGCAAAATTTCCTTCTGTGCTTTATAATACTCCTTCAGCTCGTCTGC